>Ga0182741_1000045_pt1 | contig 206768 bp, 169 predicted proteins | sample eDN5th37CBELigOP_FD_128874 | JGI IMG/M metagenome (GOLD analysis project Ga0182741, IMG submission 128874) | Enriched Organic Plus compost microbial communities from Emeryville, California, USA - eDNA 5th pass 37_C BE-Lig OP (version 2) (version 2) ...
ACGATTTACCAGGATTTCATTTTCCAACAAAAGAACATCTTCAAATTCTGAAAGGGTTCCGTTATGCACAATCACCTGGAATATCTTCAACTCAGCCTCATAGCCACCCAAAAAAGTATGAATGGCCTTGTGCGTATAGGTTCCGGTAGTAGGCGTATACGTAACTCTGAGCGATACCAACCCGGTAGAATCCCATACCCATGATGCTCCGTTTGCCCTACGATAATACACTTTGAATTGCACCTCTACATCAAAAGGATTCGCCAATGCCTGATTAGCGAATTCATCAATCTTAAAAGTTATCAGATTCCTGGCAGTATAGGTAACCTGACCTGGTTTTAAATAGCCGGTGTCCACCACCAAACTGGAAGAGTCTTGTGATTGAGTGCATAACAAACGTGAAATACGCCCACGGGTAAGAAACCATCAGGATCCGGCGTAACCACATAACCTGCATTTCCCGGCGTGTACATTACCGGCATAATATCCGATGGCCGTATCTGCCTCGCTCCCTGGGGCAGCGTAAAAACACGGCTCTGTGCCGTCAGTACCCGCTGATTGGTCGAGGCGTCTGTCATGGTCATCTCCATCTGCACTTTCATTTCAAAACCATTATTGATAACAGACAGATTCCATAACTGACTTTTTAATGTTATTCCAGCTGCCGGTAATTGCAGGTTTACTACCACCTGCGACAGGCAGATGTTTGTGGCCGTTAGCATAATACAGAAAAATATTAATCGCTTCATACGATAAGCTATTTATGTCCCGCCTTACTGCGGCGGTTGAAATATTTTGTAAACTGTATGGTTGCGAGATCGTTTTCCGTTAAGTCTTTACTAAGCCCGGGCAGATAGTTCCGCTCATACGACAGATAAATGACATCATTCTTTCCTATCCGGATGGCGCCGTTTGCATACGCCCCCAACTTGGTGAAGGTTTGCATACTGTTGATCTTTACACCAAACCCAAGTGTACCTGGTTTGGTAAAATGCAACTGAATTCCCCCATCCAGCACATTCAACTCATACCGGTCGTTTTTCATGCGCGATGCAGCTACGGAAGCAGAAAACTGCCGGAAAAAAAAGGTTTGCGACAGATAAAAGTTTATCGCGTTGTGATAAACAAATCCGGTATCATGGTTTGAATTATAAAAGCGATTGTACATTATAGACGATGCGGCCCTTTGTCCAAAAATTTTGTATTGATGAAATGCACTCGCATTGAAAGTCTGAAACCGGTTTTCCACCAGCACACTGTCCAGCTTTGTCAGTTGCGACACAGGCAGATACCCTACTATCACCACCGGCCATCGCGGAAGCCGCAGTGTAGCAGACAGCGACGTAGAAACTGTATTGCTTTTGTATCGCTGCAACACATATGGATTGGTAAACTCGTTATTTCTCACAGAAGCAACAATGCGCAGTCTGCGTTTGAACATTCGCTGGTCTGCACGCATATACCACGACTCTCTGGCAGCACTGTTCTGAAAACTGCTGAACGACAGGAAATTGGCGCCTGTATACTTAAAGTAACCTTCAACACGTGTATCCACTGAGGGCCACCACCCGGTCAGGCGGACAGCATAGGCTTTGTTTGATTGATCAGACCAATCAAACATTTTGCTTTGTTGCGGCGGATTGCTGCGATGATCCGGCGAATAGCTGGTTGCTATTTCTCCGTTCAGGTAAACATTTCGCGTGAGTTGCCATCGTGTTTCAGCACTCAGGCCGCTTACTGTAACTGAGGTAACGCCGGAAGCAGCATTACCTCTAAAGAGTTGTTTTTTTCCACCATAAGCAGACAGGATGAAAAAATTGTGCTCCAGTCTGCCGATGCCTGCCCGCACCAAATACAGATGCTGGGGCGCTTTGTTAAACCGGTCCACGGCAAAATCACGAAAGCGGTAATCAACCAGGCCGGCAGTAAGCGCAACATAATACCAGGAGTTGTATTCTACATTGATGCCTTTTACACTGACATTGTTTGCCGTTAAATCCGTGTAATTTACCGGGGTGCGGCCTACACTGAACTGACGCAGCCCCGATAACCACCGGTATTTTGCCGGAATCTGTCCCTCAGTTATACCCAGCTTTTGCAGTTCTTCTCTTAACCGGTCTGGCGTATGGTTATGCCAGTTGTTAACCAGCTCCCTGTAACGCTTCACCATCTGCTTACCTTGCTCATATGCTTTTTGCAGTGAATCGGCCTGGCCGTTTGCCTCCTCATATGCTTTCCGGATATTTTCATACTGCTCAAGGAAAAATGCTGCCACTTTCTTAAGGGAATCTTCCCTTTTTGCGTTCGTGCTGTCCGGAAGATCGGTCCTGTAAGTGATATGCGGTACGCGCAAAGTTTCATAAGCTTCTACAAGCAACTGCCGGTGAAAGGGATTATTCAGCCAGTTGCGTAATTCAATGGCCTGCAGATGCCTGATTTCATACAGCTTGCCGGTAAGGGTGTCTTCCACCCGCAATGTAAGAGAAAGCAGGCGTTCGCGCAGCTCAGACTGCAAGTTGTTACGAAATTCATTGGCATTGAATGACAACTGCACATCTGTTATATCGCGAAAAATGCGTGAGTTGCTACGTTGTATCCGGTACAAGGCGAGTTAAGGAATCAATCCGGCAATACGAAAGTGCATAGTGCCGCTCACATTGTGCTGCGCTATATTGCTCTCCACGTACGGTGTATCCATATTGGAGCGGTAATTGAAGTGATAGGAAGCATATCCGCCTGTAAATTGCAGAAGTGGTTTTGATGTAAAAAGGTTATCAAAAGGATGGGTAACCGGCGATGAATCCAGGTGAGCAGGTGCAGCGTCTGAGATTTTGTTCAGTCGTTTCATCAGGCTATGCAACTCTTTTTCTACGCGCTCCTTTTTCCCTTCCAGCATTTCCCGGGCTGATTTCAATGCGCTGTCAGCAGTATAAGTAGGGACAACACTTCTTCCATTCGCCTCAGCAGAATCAGGTAGCTGCGACAGGGACGATATTGGCAGATGCCAAAGTAATACCAATATAATGAGCCTTATCAGCCTCATTACGGAAGCGTTTAGTGTTAGGGCAACCGGTGCATTACCGGTATGTCACGTATTCTTACAAGGGTATGATTCAATTCAACAAAACGGAGCCTTGCAAATAGCAAAACACCATCAATATTGCATTGAAACAATCCGGCAAGTCAGACTACTTTACTGCTTACCAAATATTAAACAGCATTCAAGAGGTGTAGCGGATCGGGAGGAGAATTGATTCTATCGTACTAATCAGCAAGTAAGGTTATTGCTCTCCGTTATACACAACAAAAATACATTTTCTCACTTTATAAAAACTTTTTTTGTGTATGTGCTTTTTTACAAGATTCCATCTTGTGGTTATTAAGGGATAACCTTTAGAGAAAGTTCAGATTGCACAAAAGTTCGATGTAATAACTGCTGACCCGTAAAGGTTACCCTAACACGTAAATAACAACGAATATATAAGTAACGATGGGTATAGCAAATTTGCTGACAATGAAGAATAAGTACGGAAAATAGCAATAAGCTGTTCTGATAAGTATTGATCCGACAGCTTGAGATTGTTGTTTGGGCAGTTCCTGGCCAATGGTATTAAAAGGAGTTAGTCTGTCCTCAAGCCACTGATCGAGATCAGCCTGCAACACATCATTAGTGATGTAAAATATCGTGGAAAGTCATCGGCCTACATACAGTGCGATTCATTTCTTTTTTGATGAAATATCTTATGGCATACTTAAAAAATCTGTAAATAAAACTGTCATCACTCCTCATCATTATCCTCATCCTTACTACAGCTATCTGCATTTGTAACGCAAATTCCTATAATCAGTAAGCGAAAACAACAGCCCAGGTCAGCTTAGAAATTGAGAGTTCATCCAACAAGTACGGTACTATTGTTTCCGGACTCTCATTCTAGTTCGGACGAGGTTTACCGCCATTGTAGTCCGGCAAAAAAATCCCGGTAGTCAGCAGGAAGCTTTACGTTATTCGCCTTTTCAAATTTAACTAATTCAATCTCCGGAAGTTTGCCAAACTCGTTTTTGTTTTGAATCATGAGATTACTAAACATAACGATTATTTATTGATGACGGGCAAGCAGTCAGCCAGGTTATTCCTAAATATAACACGTTCCGGGCAGTGCTACCCCCGCGTCTGTCCAATAAGACATCACAAAAGTCATAACCAAATGTTTTTTTCCCATCACCGCCCCCCTATCCGGCCAATCTCACTAACAAGCGTAAGTACCGTTATAAAAAATTTTTTCACAGAATTTGGTAGTTTCATAATCTTTCGTACCTTGGATGCAAGGATAAGGTTTAATGGTAATGGTATTTGATTAGTGCGGCCTTCCCCTCCGGGAGGGCCTTTTTTTTGCTCACCTTTTTGCTCTTCTCCATTCTCATGCAGTTCTCTTGTATGTGTTTGACAAAAATCATACTACCGTTGACAGTATCGTATAGCATAGATTCCGGTTACAAAAAATCTATTGCTCCAACATTCAATAAGAGTATACTTGCATTCCTACATGCATCTTTCAATTGTCGTAAATACAATTATCCATTCGCCGCGCTTTGTGCTACCCATCCCGCAATAACCATTCACCGGACCACGTATAAGATCTCGTTGCAAACACCGGAAAAGAGCGGTGATCACTGAAAAGAATCAATCGCTTGAACACCTGAAAACAGTGAATAACATTGCACGTATAGTTAATAACTATATTTATGAATTCACTTCACTTTGGTATAAAAATTGTGACTTTTCAGTCCGCTAATCTTTTCCTATTGAATACGGTAGCACCCAACTGCATTCCTTTTTTTACTCTTCCCTCAAAGAGTAAGTAAGGAAAGCTCCATGTAGCTTTACCGCAACACCTCTGAGCTTTATCGCTTTGCCTTAATTGCTAATTCGGACAAACCAGTTGCCGTCTTGCACCGCACGATGGTACGGGAAACTTTTTCTTTAATCCTGTCTAAACCCACTTAAAAAGTTCTATGAGAAAAACCTATGTGTTGCTGAGCGTACTGATCGCAATGACATCTTATGCTCAACAGGTTCCCAAAAGTCTGACTGCTTCCAATGGAGAACTAATCGGATTCTATGAGTACAAACCAACCGACTACAACACCAACACCAGGTACCCACTGATCATTTTTCTCCATGGTATTGGCGAACGCGGCAACGGCACTACCGAACTGAGCCGCGTGCTCGGCCTCGGTACCCCCAACAGAATTCAGAATGGCCACAACATGCGCTTCACCTGGAATGGCAAAACAGAAACTTTCCTGGTGCTTACGCCGCAGCTCAACAATAAGTATGGCTACTGGCAAAACTTCTATGTGGATGAAATGATCAATTACGCGCTTAAAAACCTGAGCGTTGATCCCAACAGGATTATCCTTACCGGGCTCAGCCTGGGTGGCGGTGGCGTATGGAGCTATGCAGCCGGTTCACCGGAAAATGCAAAGAAGCTCGCCGCCATTGCTGTAACCTGCGGCACCTGCCAGAGCGTTAACTACTGCAACATCGCCAATGCCAACTTACCTACCTGGGCTTTCCATGCAGACGATGACGGCACCGTAGCTTCCTCGTGCAGCAAGAACGCTATTAAAAGCATTGAATCCTGCCAGCCTGCGGTAAAACCCTATCTCACCATCTGGCCTACCGGCCAGCACTGGATATGGGACCGCGTTTACAGCACCGGCTACGATTCACAACATCCCAATATCTACGAATGGTTCCTTGCGCAAAACAAAAGCAAGGCCCCTAACAAACGGCCTATCGCCAATGCCGGACCAGATCAAACCATTTCAGCGCTTACCGGTATAGCCACACTCAATGGTTCTGCCTCTACCGATCCCGATGGCAAACTTGTGCGCTATGTCTGGACCAAAGTGTCCGGTCCCGGCTTCGGCACCATCTCCGCACCCGTTTCAACAAGCAGCACCACGCTGGTTACCGGCCTTACCCAGCCTGGCACCTATGTATATGAACTGCGCGTTATTGACGATCGGGCAGACTGGGCGGTAGACCAGGTAGCTATTACGGTAGTATCCCAAAACATTTCCGATCCCATCAACAACAAAAAACCGGTGGTCAATGCAGGTACCGATATCACCCTCACGTTGCCAACAAACAGCACACCGCTTAACGGCACAGCATCAGACCCCGATGGTTCAATAACCTCCTACGCATGGAGCAAGGTAAGCGGACCTACGCAGTTCACCATCACCAATCAAAACAGTGCAAAGGCAACCGTAAGCAATCTCACTACCGGCAGCTACACGTTCCGCCTGACAGTTGCGGATAATGCCGGTGCAGTTAGTTACGACGATGTGGTGGTTACTGTAAAATACCCGGCCAACGTGAAGTTTGCCAATGCCGGCGACGATATCACCATCACGCTGCCCACCAACAGTACCATGCTGGATGGTTCGGCCTCTTACGATCCGGCAGGACAAATCAAACAATACGAGTGGACGAAAATTGCTGGGCCCTCATCCTATAAAATAGCCAACCCCGCCGCAGCTAAAACCACTGTAAGCAATCTTACTGAAGGGCAATACAAGTTCCGGCTGGTGGTATGGAAAAATAACTGGGAACCGGTGGCCGATACAGTAGTGGTTACCGTGAAGGCCGGCAGCGTTTCGCAACCGCCCCCACCTACACCGCTGCCCATCACCCGGAAAATTCCCAATGCAGGCCCCGACACTACTATTACATTGCCTGCCAACTCCGTTATATTGGATGGTTCGGCCTCTTACAATCCCAACGGCGTGATCAATGATTATGAATGGTTGTACGTAAGCGGACCAAAACAATACACCATTGCCAATCCCAAATCGGTCACTACCAAAGTTTCCAACCTGGTAGAAGGCACCTACAAGTTCCGCCTGGTGGTATGGGACCATCGCTGGGTGCCGACAGACGATACTATGCAGGTGACTGTAAAACCGGCTCCCAATTCAGGTGGCGGTAGTGGTACGCCTACGCAACCCAAACGTATTCCCAATGCAGGTCCTGATATTACCATCACCCTGCCCACCAATTATACTACCCTCGACGGTTCTGCTTCTTACAACCCCAACGGTGTGATTAATCAATATGAATGGTTGTACGTGAGCGGACCCAAACAATACACCATTGCCAATCCCAAGTCGGTCACTACCAAACTTTCCAACCTGGTAGAAGGCACCTACAAATTTCGCCTGGTAGTATGGGACCATCGCTGGGTGCCCACAGACGATACCATGCAGGTGATTGTAAAACCGGCCCCCACTAGCGGTGGCAGCGGTGGTAACGGAGGCAGTGGTAGCGACGGTAGTGGCAGCGGCGGCAGCACCCCCACCAGGCCCGCCCGCATCCCCAACGCCGGCAACGACATCTTCTTAACGCTGCCCACCAACAGCACTACACTGGATGGTTCGGCTTCCTATAATCCTGATGGGGTAATCAAGGAATACCGCTGGGAAAAAATAAGCGGCCCCGCACAGTACACCATCAGTAATCCGGGTTCGGCCATTACCAAAGTTTCCAACCTGGTACAGGGTATTTACCAGTTCAGGCTGATTGTATGGGACCATCGCTGGGTGCCCACGGCCGACACGATGTATGTAGTAGTGAACGCGCCGTACACGCCTGATCCCAAACGCTGGGCAAACGCAGGCCCCGATATCTTCATCACGCTGCCCACCAACAGCACCACCCTGAATGCTACTGCTTCCAAAGACCCGTATGGCGGCAGCATCAAGGCTTATGAGTGGCAAAAGATTTTCGGACCTGCACAGTTTTCCATCAGCAAACCCACTTCGGCTGTTACTGAAGTAAGAAATCTTACAGAGGGCTATTATTCATTCCGACTGGTAACCTGGAACAGCCGGTGGGAACCGATTGCCGATACGGTAAATGTATATGTGCTGAACAGCGGTACTGCTGCAGTAGCCCGGTCGCTGGTAACCGGTAATGCTCTCATGAGCACACAACACAAACAGGTAACTGAAACAGTGGTTGCAGAAAAGTTGGTAGTTTATCCCAATCCTGCTACCAACCTATTGCAGGTACAAGCCAGCAGCGCGGCAACCGGCAAATCCACCATACGCATTTTCGATATCTCCGGCCGGCAATGGCAACAGGTAAGTTTCGAAAAAACCGGCGCTTTGCATCAACGGCAGGTGAATGTATCGGCACTGGCGCCCGGAGTATACTATGTGGAAGTAACAGTTGGAGACAATCGAAAAATGATTACGCAGTTCATCAAACAATAGTCGAATCTTATAATTACAGAAACGCCCTGTTCCTTTTGGAACGGGGCTTTTTTTTGAAGGGCGAGGGAGGAAGAATGAAGGAGCCCCGGAAACGCATGGAGAACCACAAGGTATGTTACGCCAGACTTTGCGTTCTTAACATGCAAAAAAAATCCCCCGCGCTAAGCGGAGGATTGCTAATTTATACCGGAGGAGTTGCCAAATAGTCTGACGGAAAAACCATTCGCACTCGCCACGGACACATATCATTTACTTTCCACGGGCGTTGCGCCTTCTACCAGCACGGTTACTTTGTTGTTCAGCACTTCTACAAAACCACCTTGTATATCAAAGTAAGCCGCATGATGACTTTTGTCTTTCAGTACTTTCAGGCGTCCTGCCTTTAAAGCACTTACCAGCGGCGCATGTTTTTCAAGCACTTCAAAGCGGCCGGAAATGCCCGGCAATTGCACGCCATACACGTCATCGCTGAAAAGTTTCCGCTCTGGTGTCAGTATCTCCAAATTCATAATTCAAATGTGCTAATGAATAATTGTGTGCTGTTGTTCACAAGGCTTTGCTGCCATGCGGCCAATTTGCAAATTGGCTCATTATCCCTGTGCCTGCGCCAGCATCTTCTTACCTTTCTCGATGGCGTCATCAATGGTACCAACGAGGTTGAAGGCTGCTTCAGGATATTCATCCACTTCGCCGTCCATGATCATGTTGAAACCACGGATGGTTTCTTCAATCGGCACCAGCACCCCTTTCAGGCCGGTAAAGGCTTCAGCCACGTGGAAGGGCTGCGACAGGAAGCGCTGTACTTTACGCGCACGGCTTACAGTCAGCTTGTCTTCATCACTCAATTCATCCAAACCGAGAATCGCGATGATGTCCTGCAATTCTTTATAGCGTTGCAAAATCAGTTTTACACGGTTGGCGCAATTGTAATGCGCTTCGCCAACGATCTGCGGCGTGAGGATACGACTGGTAGAATCCAGCGGGTCTACCGCAGGGTAAATACCAAGGTCGGCAATCTTGCGGCTCAATACCGTTGTAGCGTCCAGGTGAGCGAAGGTAGTAGCCGGAGCAGGGTCGGTAAGGTCGTCCGCAGGCACATACACAGCCTGCACGGAAGTGATAGAACCGTTTTTGGTAGAAGTAATACGCTCCTGCATCAGACCCATTTCAGTAGCCAGTGTAGGCTGATAACCTACCGCAGAAGGCATACGTCCCAGCAGCGCCGACACCTCAGAACCAGCCTGGGTAAAGCGGAAGATATTGTCTACGAAGAAAAGAATATCACGGCCCTTGCCCTGTCCATCGCCATCGCGGAAATATTCTGCAATGGTCAATCCACTCAGAGCCACACGCGCACGGGCACCTGGCGGTTCGTTCATCTGTCCGAATACGAAGGTGGCTTTTGAATCGGCCAGCTCATTGAGGTCAACCTTGCTGAGGTCCCAGCCACCTTTTTCCATGCTGTGTTTGAAAGCCTCACCATATTTCATGATGCCGGCTTCAATCATTTCACGCATCAGGTCATTTCCTTCACGGGTCCTTTCGCCCACACCGGCAAACACAGACAAACCGGAATAAGCTTTTGCAATGTTGTTAATGAGCTCCTGGATCAATACAGTTTTACCTACACCGGCACCACCAAACAGACCAATCTTACCACCTTTTGCATAGGGCTCAATGAGGTCAATTACCTTGATACCGGTATACAGCACTTCTGCTGTGGTACTCAGGTTTTCGAAAGCAGGCGGCTTGGCGTGAATCGGACGGCCTTTTTCCTTCGACACAGGAGGCAATCCATCGATCGGATCACCGGTTACATTGAACAGACGGCCTTTGATCCCTTCGCCGGTAGGCATGGCTATGGCACGACCGGTATCAACTACTTCCATACCGCGTACCAGGCCTTCGGTACCATCCATGGCTATGCAGCGTACGCTGTCTTCACCCAGGTGTTGCTGGGCTTCCAGTACCAGCGTTTCACCATTTGGCCTTTTTAATTCAAGGGCATTAAAAATTTCAGGAAGTTTTCCTTCAAACTGCACGTCTACCACCGCACCAATGATCTGCTTGATCTTACCAACATTTGGCATATTATAATATATTTATAGCGTGAGGAACCAAAGAGCCGCTTTATTTCTTTGATTTTCAGCAGCTTCAATGGGTCGAATACCGGGGTTCCGAAATTCGGCTGCAAAGGTAAGGTAGCAGTGATAAATTCCCAAATAGTGAGCGATGAATAGTAAGTTGTGAACTGCGCACGGTGCGTGATAAGTATTAAAAAAACGCGGCATGAATTTTACTTCTGATCACCCGTTGAGGTTTCTGCACACCCGTGGGGGTTTACATCCTTTTTTTACTTTTATTTGCTGTCTGATTTCCGGGCCGGTTATAAAATTTATGATGCAACTCGTTGAAGTCAAAGATACTAACACTGCCAGGGCGTTTATTGATGTGAATGTTGACCTCCATCGGCACGATCCCCGGTACATACGCCCCCTTGATAAAGATATCATGGATGTATTCAATCCGAAAAAGAACAAAGCGTTTCGGTATGGCACCAGCGCCCGGTGGATTCTTACGGATGAACAGGGAAAAGGCATCGGCCGGATTGCCGCTTTTGTAAACAAACGCTATAAAAACAAAGGCGACGCAGTTCCCGTAGGAGGCATCGGATTCTTTGATTGCATCAACAACCAGGAAGCGGCAGACATGCTCTTCGATGTAAGCCGACACTGGTTGTCCAAACATGGTATGGGCGCCATGGACGGCCCTATCAATTTCGGCGAGCGCGATCGCTGGTGGGGACTGGTTACGGAAGGTTTCCAGGAACCGCTGTATTGCATGAACTATAATCCGCCTTACTATCGCTCGCTGTTCGAAGATTATGGCTTCAAACCCTTTTACCGCCAGATCTGCTTCGGCCTCGACCCCAAAAAACCCTTCAGCGAAAAATTATACCAGCGCCACGCACGATGGGCGGGCAATCGCGATATAGCCTGTATACCCATCGATAAAAGACAGCTCGAAAAGTTTTCTGAAGATTTTGCTTTCATCTATAACAAGGCCTGGGCAGGGCATGGCGGGCTGAAACAGTTGCGCAAGGAACAGGTGTTGCTGATGTTTCGCAACATGAAGCCCATTATGGACGAAAAAATCGTGTGGTTTACTTACTATCAGGGACAACCGATAGGCATGTTTGTAAACATTCCTGACCTCAACCAATGGTTCCGGTATCTCAATGGAAAATTCAACTGGTTAAGCCAACTCAAATTCTGGTGGATTAAAAGGACAAAGCCCTGTAAGAAATTTGTCGGACTGGTATTTGGCATTGTACCAGAATTCCAGGAAAAAGGCATTGATGCCTACATGATTGTGGAATCGGCAAAAGTGATGCAGCGAACGGAATATACAGAATATGAAATGCAGTGGATCGGTGATTTCAATCCGAAAATGATCAATGTGGCCAAAAACCTGGGCGATACCAGTCCCAGTCGCATACTGACTACTTACCGGTATATTTTCGATCCTGCCATTCCCTTTACACCACACCCGGTGATTAGTTAAGGTTCCAGAAAAGAATGCTTATCCCCGCTGCGCTGCTGCTCCTGCTTTGGCCTGGCTCACCACTTCGCTGTGCATCCTGCGCAGGAACGTAACTACCTGTTCCATGTTTTTTACATCGTCCACTACCAGCATGAACATTTTACCTACCTGTTTCAGGCGCGCTTTATTGGTGCGGGTTTGTATGTAGGAAAGAATATTGTGGAAAGTTTCTGATTCAAAATAGGGTGAATCCGGCCGGTTGATGAAGTAACATTTCAATTCTTCATCTTTCAATATCATCTTCTCAAAGCCAAGTTCCACCGCCAGCTTGCGTGAACGAACGGTGTTAAACAGGTCCGTTACCTGCGGCGGCACCGGGCCAAAACGGTCCTGCAATTCCGCCGCAAATGCCTGCAATTCTTTTTCCGTTTCGCAGTTGTCTAACCGCGTGTACAGCGATAGCCTTTCTGTAATGCTTTCTACATAAGCATCGGGAATGAGAATTTCCTGGTCGGTATCGATGGTGCAATCCTGCACATAATCTTCCTGCTTGCTGATCTCTTCCTTAAAGAGGTTGCGGAATTCTGTTCGCTTCAGTTCCCGGATGGCTTCATCCAGGATTTTCTGGTACATTTCAAAGCCGATCTCGGCCATGAAACCGCTTTGCTCGCCACCCAGCAGGTTACCAGCTCCGCGAATATCCAGGTCGCGCATGGCTATCTGGAAGCCGCTGCCGAGATCGCTGTGCTGTTCCAGCGTTTGCAGGCGCTTGCGGCTATCCGGTGGCAGCGTGCTCATCGGCGGGGCCAGCAGATAGCAGAATGCTTTTTTATTACTGCGACCTACGCGTCCGCGCAACTGGTGCAGGTCACTAAGCCCGAAGTGATGTGCGTTGTTGACGATGATGGTGTTGGCATTGGGAATATCCACGCCGCTTTCTACGATGTTGGTACATACCAGCACATCGTATTTCTTGTCTATAAAGTCAAGAATGCGCGCTTCCAGTTCATGGCCCTCTAGCTGACCGTGCGCGTACCCAATGCTGAGGTCGGGGCACAGTCCCTGGATGATGCCTGCCATTTCTGCCAGTCCCTGCACGCGGTTATGAATAAAGAACACCTGCCCGCCGCGTTCCGTTTCAAAATAAATGGCATCACGGATCAGGTCTTCATTAAACACATGCACTTCCGTTTGTATCGGCTGGCGGTTGGGCGGCGGCGTATTGATAATGCTCAGGTCGCGGGCGCCCATCAGGCTGAACTGCAGCGTGCGCGGAATAGGAGTAGCTGTCAGCGTGAGACAGTCTACATTCGTGCGCAGCGTTTTGATTTTCTCCTTGTGCGCCACACCAAATTTCTGTTCCTCGTCAATGATGAGCAGTCCGAGGTCTTTGAACTTTACATCTTTTCCCAGCAAGGCGTGGGTGCCCACTATGATGTCGATCTTTCCTTCTTCCAGTTTTTTCAACACTTCCTTTTTTTCTTTGGAAGTTTTGAAGCGATTGATATAATCGATGGTAACCGGGAAATCTTTTAACCGTTCACTGAAGGTTTTATAATGCTGAAACGCCAGAATGGTTGTGGGCACCAGTACGGCCGCCTGTTTTCCATCCACGCAGGTTTTGAAGGCGGCGCGCACGGCAATTTCCGTCTTACCAAAACCCACATCACCACACACCAGCCGGTCCATAGGAGCGGGCGATTCCATATCTTTCTTTACATCTGCGGTTGCCTTGCTCTGGTCGGGCGTGTCTTCATAGATGAACGACGCTTCCAGTTCGGTTTGCAGGTAATTGTCCGGCGAATGCTGGAAACCCTGTTGCGCCTTGCGTTGTGCATACAGCGTAATCAGGTCGAAAGCAATTTCCTTGACCCTGGTTTTTGTTTTTTCCTTCAAACGGTTCCAGGCATCGCTGCCCAGCTTGTTCACTTTGGGGACCGTACCTTCCTTGCCGGTGTACTTGGATATTTTGTGCAGCGAATGGATGTTTACATACAGGATATCGCTGTCTTTATAAATGATCCGTACGGCTTCCTGCAGCCGGCCGTTTACTTCAATTTTCTGCAGACCGCTGTACACGCCAACGCCATGGTCGATGTGCGTTACATAATCGCCCGGCTGCAGTTCGCGCAGTGTACGAAGGGTTAATGCCTTGTTCTTGTTATACGCCTGTTTAACCTTGTACTTGTGATACCGCTGAAAGATCTGGTGATCGGTATAACAAACCACTTTCAGGTCTTCGTCTATAAACCCTTCATGAATGGAAGTGGCAACAGGTGTAAAGGGAATTTCAGCTTTAAGGTCTTCAAAAATGCTGTTTAACCTTTCCAACTGACGCGGATTCTCTGCAAACAGGAACAAGCCAAATCCCCGGCTTTCCCATTTTTTGAGATCGCTGATCAGCAGATCGAAGCGACGGTTAAATGCCGGTTGTTCTTTCGTGTTGAAATCTATCTGGTAAAAAGCACCGTTGGCGCCTGCGGTAGCGGCGGTGTGACCAAATTCAATGAGATGCCGCAAAGGCAACTGCTTTTCTACAAATTCAGCCGTAATAAAATCTTCCGGCACAATCACCTGCTTTACCTCACGGTTTTCATCTTCGCTTACATCATAACTTACCGGTTTGATGCCCTTGCCAGTTCTGGATTTTTCGGGTATTGCCGGTTGTGCCTCCTGTTCTTTGCGCAATTGCAGGAACAGTTGCAGGTCTTCTTCCTGCACACGGATTTTTTCCAGCGTCAGCGCTTTATCCTGCAACCAGAACACGGTATTTTCCGGAAGAAATTCAAACAGGGAAATTTTCTCCGAGCTGTCGAATTGCGTTTCAACATTGGGAATAATACTTACCTGCAGCAGCTTGCGTTCGCTGAGCTGTGTTTCGGGATCAAAAATGCGGATGGAATCTATTTCATTACCGAACAGTTCGACACGGTAAGGTTTATCATTGCCAAAAGAATAAATATCAAGTATACCTCCCCGTAAGGCAAACTGCCCGGGTTCATACACAAAATCGCTCGATTCAAAACCATAGCCTACCAGTTGTTCCCGCAGCCCATCTACATCGATCGTGTCACCGGTTTTCAGGTAGATGATATTACCAGCCAGCGATTTGGGCAGCACCACTTTTTCGAACAGTGCTTCGGGATAGGTTACTAGTGCGCCCACGCGTTTGGCGCCCGCAGGCGGCGAGGAAAATTTGGTCAATGCCTCTGTACGCAGCATGACGTGACTGGCATTGAGCAACCGGAAATTCTTGCGATTCTTGAAAGAAGAAGGAAAGAAAAAAACGTTCAGCGCCCCGGTAAGGTTTTCCAGCGAGTTATGGAGATAGGCGGCCGCTTCTGCATCTTCACAAACAATCACGTGGTTGAGAGAACCACACAATTCGTGTAAAAAAATACCGCCTGCAACAAATGCGGGCGCGCTCCCGCGCAAGCCGGTGCAGGATATATGCTGGGGCTGGGCAAAAGAAAGCCTGTCCGCCAGTTGAAAAAGGCGGGGGTCTTCTTTATACCTGTTCAGCAGCTCCTGCAAATTCATAACGACCGCGCAAAGATAGACACATTGGAAATAAACAACAAGCTTCCGGTCTTTACGGTTGCTATTCAATAAAAAATTCTATATTAGCTATTAACGCGATTGCTTGCCACAATGGCAGGAAAAGAGCGGTTATAGCTGACCGCTCTTTTATTTCACGTTATCATTTGCAGGCGCTACATTTCTTTCATGAATTCCGCACCCTGCCACTTGCAACCCTTAACCTGGACCTTGTAACCTGTACCCCTTAGCCACACAAAAAAAAACACTACCATGGCTGTTCAACCCTGGCGTACCGGTAAGGTGATTCGTATTGTACAGGAAACTCCTGCCACGCGCCGGTACTGGATACAGGTGCCGGAACTGGAAAGATTCGATTTCATTCCCGGCCAGTTTGTAACGCTCGATCTGCCGATACACGAAAAGCCCAACAAGCGTTGGCGCAGCTACTCTATTGCCTCATGGCCAGACGGCACCAATGTGTTTGAACTGGTCATTGTGTTGCTGGAGGGCGGCGCCGGCACCACCTATATTTTCAATGAAGTAAAAGAAGGGCATGAATTCACCTTCCGCGGGCCGCAGGGGGTATTTACCCTTCCCGAAAACATTGACCGCGATTTGTTTTTCATTTGTACCGGCACCGGAGTGGCCCCCTTCCGTTCCATGGTGCATCATATCCTGCATCATAACCTGCCACACAAATCCATCTATCTCATTTTCGGCTGCCGCAAATTTGGCGATTGCCTCTATGGGTCAGAGTTACGGGAGCTGGAGCAGCAAGTGCCCAGTTTCCGCTATATTCCTACCTTTTCGCGCGAAACGCCCGACAGCAGTAACCACCTCTTTCGCACGGGCTATGTGCATGCGGTGTACGAAGAAATTTTGCGCAATTCGCCGGAAACTGACGGACAGGAACCGGAAAAAATCGCCCAATTGAAGCCGGCCTGGTTTTACTTGTGCGGGTGGAAAGCCATGATTGATGAAGCGAAAAAAAGAATCCAGGACCTGGGGTATGATCGCAAGGCGATCCACCAGGAATTGTATGGTTAACAATTAATCAGGAGTGTTTGTCGGCAGATTTTTGTACAGCCTTTTCCTCTGACGCAGCTTTGATGGGAATTACCGGGATGGGGGAAAATTCTTTCAACTTTTGCTGTAATGCTACTTTATCCTTTTGAGTATCAAGGATTTCGGCATGAGCCTGCATTAAATCTCTTTCGAGTTCGTTTACTTTATAATGCAGCGACTTTATTTGTGCGCCGCGAAAAAGATAGCCAGCCATTAAACCAAACAGCAAACATCCCAGGGGGATTAATATATCACTGGCCAGTTGGATTGCAAGCATAGTTAATTGGTTTGCGTCAAGGGTATCAGAAAATGTAACTCAATATATAAAGTTACATTTTAGTCACCATTTATTACAGCAAATTTTATTGCTCATAGAAATTTGATAACCAAACACTTAGTCGTCAACAACGCCTATAAAATTTCTTTCTCCACCAGCTCCCGGATCCGGCTAACAGGAATCCTTTCCTGCTTCATAGTGTCGCGCCAGCGTATGGTCACCGTGCTGTCTTCCCTGGTCTGGTGGTCTACGGTAATGCAAAATGGGGTGCCTATAGCGTCCATTCGGCGGTACCGCTTTCCGATGGTGTCTTTTTCTTCGTAGAAACAGCGGAAATGCGGCTTGCAGGTGTTCATGATGTCACGCGCAATTTCCGGCAATCCGTCTTTCTTTACCAACGGCAGTATGGCCAGTTTCACCGGAGCCAGTTTGGGAGGGAACCGCAGTACCACCCGGCTGTCCTGTTTGTCGGGCGTGCTCAGGTCCTCTTCCGCATAGGCTTCGCTCAGTATCATCATCACAGTTCTGTCCAGACCAATGGATGTTTCTATAACGTACGGAATGTAATTTCCGTATGGCTTGCCGGTGGCAGGATCGATATCATTGTCGAAATACTGCATTTTTTTCTTGCTGTATTCCTGGTGGTTGCGCAGGTCGAAGTCTGTGCGACTGTGAATGCCTTCCACTTCCTTGAAGCCAATGGGGAAATCATATTCAATATCGCAGGCCGCATCAGCATAGTGGGCCAGCTTGGTATGGTCGTGAAAACGGTATTTCTCTTTGGGGATGCCCAGGCTCAGGTGCCATTTCATGCGTTCTTCCTTCCAGTATTCATACCATTCTTTTTGTGTGCCGGGACGGATGAAAAACTGCATTTCCATTTGTTCAAATTCGCGCATGCGGAATATGAACTGCCGGGCCACAATTTCGTTGCGGAACGCTTTGCCCACCTGTGCAATACCAAAGGGGATTTTCATCCTGCCCGTTTTCTGCACATTCAGGAAGTTCACAAAAATACCCTGCGCTGTTTCCGGACGCAGGTAGATAATGCTGGCTTCATCGGTTACACTTCCCAGTTGCGTGGAGAACATGAGGTTGAACTGGCGCACTTCCGTCCAGTTGCTGGTACCGCTGATAGGACATTTGATTTTATTCTCTTCTATCAGCGCCTTCAATCCTGCAAAATCATCGGCGGCCAGCAGCTTGTCCATAGCAGCTCTCAGTGCAGCGGCCTCTTCTTTTTTGCCGGCAGCTTCCAGCGCATCGGCATGTCCTTCTATGAGGTGATCAACGCGGTAGCGCTTTTTGCTGTCTTTATTGTCGATCATGGGATCATTGAAGTTGTCCACATGACCACTTGCTTTCCAGGTGGTGGGGTGCATAAAGATGGCGGCATCTATTCCCACGATGTTTTCATGCATCTGGGTCATGCTTTTCCACCAGTAATCGCGGATATTTTTCTTCAGTTCACTTCCCCACTGGCCGTAGTCGTACACGGCGCTCAGGCCATCGTAAATTTCACTCGAAGGAAAAATAAATCCATATTCTTTACAGTGCGAAATGATCGCCTGGAACTTGTTAGTATCTGTTGCCATAAGTGGCGGCAAATATAAATTGAAAAGTCGGGAATGAGAGGGCGTTCCAGGTTGGAAAAGGTTGCCCCACACTTTAACTCAGCTTCTTATTATCCCTGTGCCGGTCAACATCCCTGATATTCTTCTTTTCAAAATTCCTTTGTAATGCTTCCGTAAGGTCAACTCCCGTTTGGTTCGCCAGGCAAATCAGCACCCACAACACATCCGCCATTTCATCGGCCAGCAATTGTTTCTCTAAAACGGGGGGTAATTTACCCTGCCGGCGGTACAGGTCACGTTCAGCTTCCTCCAAACCGGCCATGCTGCCCAGATATTTTTCCAGTTCGCTTTTCTTGAACGACTGTTCGCCATAGATGCGCGCCATCAGGCGGCATAGTTCTCCCACTTCTTCGTTCAATATGGCGGTATTGGTCAATTCGGAAAAATAGCGCACGCCTACTGTTTTGATCCAGTGGTCTACCTGTTGCTGCGCTTGTTGTATTGTTATTTCCATAGATGAAAAATCAAATGTGTTACCTGCGTGCTGTCAATGCTCCCCCTATTCCTTGTTCTTTGTATCCACCCAAATAGTTACCGGACCATCATTTACGAGACTTACTTTCATATCCGCCCCAAATTCACCGGTGCCCGGCTTTTTGCCCAGGTCCTGCTCTATTTGTTTTACAAAGGCTTCGTATAAGGGAATGGCGATCGGTGGTTTGGCCGCACGAATGTATGAAGGGCGGTTGCCTTTTTTTACCGCCGCATGCAGGGTAAACTGGCTTACGATGAGCATATCTCCCCCCACCTCCTTTACCGACAGGTTCATTACCCCGTTGGCATCGTCAAATAGCCGCATATTCACAATCTTGCCGCTCAGCCAGCGTACATCTTCTTCAGTATCCGCCTCTTCAATACCCACCAACACCAACAAACCCTTGCCAATAGATGACCGTATATCATTATTGATAGCAACATTGGCCTGTGCTACCCGTTGTATAACTGCCCGCATATGTGATTGATCATTTTTACCTTTGACTGATGAAGATAGATGTTTCGAGAGAAATTCATTTCAAAACGGCCAGAAGCGGTGGAAAGGGCGGGCAAAATGTGAACAAGGTGGAAACCATGGTGGAAGGATATTTCCACATTGCCAACTCCCTGCTGCTGACCGATGAACAAAAGCAGCGCCTCGAGGAAAAACTTTCCGGCAAAATCAATGCGGAAGGATTCCTGCAGGTGAGAAGCCAGGTTCACCGGAGCCAGTTGCAGAACAAGGAGGAAGTGATACGAAAGATCAATGAACTGGTGGAGCGCGGATTGAAAAAAGAAAAAAAACGCATCGCTACCAAACCATCCAAAGCAGCGAAAGAAAAAAGATTGGAATCAAAAAAGAAATTATCCGAACAAAAACAAAGCCGCCGCAAAATCCGGGGCTTCGACTACTGACCACAAACTACCGAATCTATGAACGCAATGCGTAACTGTTTTATAGGCCTAGCGCTGGTGGTTGCCTCGCTCACTTCCTGCCAGAAAGAATACAAGGAACCGGCACCAGACCATGCTTTTAGTGTGCGCTTCAGGCCGGTTGTGCAGGAAACGGACAACATCCTGGAATTCGGGAAAACTTATACCAATTTTTTCAATGAACCCTTTGAGGTACGCACATTCAAATTTTACGTGCATGATATCAAACTCATCAATACAGAGAATGGTTACACTTTCTCCGTAGGGAAGGATGAGCATTTCCTGGTAGATGCTGCCGACACCATTGGCTCCCGCATTGACGTGAAAGTGCCAACGGCCACCTACAACCGAATTTCATTTAAAATCGGGGTTGACAGCGTGCGCAATTTCAGCGGTGCGCAAACCGGCGCGCTGGACCCGGCTCTGGGAATGTTCTGGACCTGGAACAGTGGTTATATTATGGCTAAACTGGAAGGCAATTCGCCCGTAACAGGGCAACCCAGCGATGTTTTCGAATACCATATCGGTGGGTTCAAGGCGCCAGACAATGTTGTACAGCAGGTAAGCTTACCATTTCCCTCCCCGATAACGCTCAGGAAAGACGCTGAAACGGAAATAATCATTGCCGCTGATGTATATCGCTGGTTCAATGGTGTGCACGATATCCGGTTGGATACCAACCCGGTGGTGATGTCGCCGGGACCATTGGCCAAAAAGGTGTCGGAGAATTATGCCAACATGTTTACTGTATTACATTTCATCAGCTATCTTTAAAGCGTGGTGACCTTTCGCTGGACCATATTATTAGCTGCCGTGTTGTTCACCGCAGGCTTTCTGGTGAACGCCTGTAAAAAATCGGGCGCGCCGGCCGCTCCCCCAACAACGCCGCTAACCTTCACCGTTCCTGACGGTTGGCCACAACCGCTTTATAATTTTGAAGGGAATCCCATCACCAAAGAAGGATTTGAACTGGGAAAGAAATTGTTCTACGACGGCATCCTGTCAAAAGACGGCAATTTTCCCTGCGCTTCCTGTCACCAGCAATTTGCTGCCTTTGCCACTTTTGACCATCCGCTGAGCCATGGGTTCGATAACCAGTTTACGCTTCGCAATGCGCCCGGTTTGTTCAATATGGTATGGTTGCCTGCAATGCATTGGGACGGCGGCATTAATCATATAGAAGTGCAACCGCTGGCACCTATTACCGCGCCCAATGAAATGGCAGAAGATATTGCCAATGTGGTAAAGAAACTGCAGCAACACCCGGAATATCCCAACCACTTCAAAGCCGCCTTTGGCGATGCCACGGTTACCAGTGAACGAATGCTGAAAGCACTGACACAATTTGTGGGCATGATGGTATCAGCCAATTCCAAATACGACAAGGTTAAACGCGGAGAACTTTCCTTTACTGCGGATGAGCAGAAAGGGTACGAAATATTTCAGGCTAAATGTGCTTCCTGTCATACCGAGCCGTTGTTTACCGACAACAGTTACCGCAACACCGGCTTGCCCCTCGACCCTGTGCTGAAAGATTATGGCCGCATGCGCATCACGGGCAACAGCGCCGATTCCCTGAAATTCAAGGTGCCCAGCCTGCGCAACCTGTACCTCACTTTTCCCTATGGTCATGACGGCCGTTTCTATGCCGTGCGCGATGTGCTCGACCACTACAGCCATGGTGTGCAGGACGGCCCTACGGTAGACCCGCTGGTAAAAAATAAAATTCCCTTGTCGGATGCAGATAAATTTTATTTGCAGTATTTCCTGCGCACGCTAACGGATAGCACGTTTATTGCCGACAAGCGCTTTGGCCCACCGCAGTAAACTTCCTCTCTTCCGGTTCCTTTCCCTGGAAATCCGTTTAATCCCTTAACGAGGTTCCCTTATTCCCCGATTTATCCTACCTTTGCAGGCCCGAAATTGTACCACAACGCCGTAATGGCATGGTATTTACAATCGGAACAACAATTTTCTGCTGTTTTTCAATACATTAAATCACACAATATGGCAACCGTTACCAGGGAGAATATCGGCCTGCTGAACGACAAGATCACAGTTAAAGTAGCCGGTGAAGATTACCTGCCATCCTTTGAAAAAGCAATCAAGAACTATAGCAAAAACGCCACTATACCGGGATTCCGTAAGGGTATGGTTCCCGCCGGCATGATCAAAAAAATGCACGGCCAGGCCGTTTTTACCGACGAGGTGATCAAAACGGTAGAAAAAGAACTGACCAACTACATGGTTAGTCAGAACCTGCAGATTTTTGCCCAGCCCCTCCCGGTAATGGAAGAAAACGATGCCCGCCGTCTCGATATGAACAACCCCGCTGAATACGCCTTCGCGTTTGAAGTAGGGTTGAAGCCGGAGTTCCAGGTGGCAGATTTGTCAAAAGAACAGCTCACCCGCTATAAAGTGACCGTTACCGACGACATGATCAATGAAGAAATTAACCGGTTACAGGTACGGCATGGCGAGATGACGTATCCTGAAAGCGTTACCGGGGATGACAATGTTGTCAATGTGACATTTATTGAAAGCGATGAGGCAGGCAATGAAAAGGAAGGTGGCATCCGTAAAGACAACTCCCTGCTGGTAAAATATTTTGCCCCTGATTTCCGCCAAAATCTCATCGGCAAGAAGAACGACGACAGCGTGGTGCTGCAGTTAAAAACCGCCTTTGAAGAAAAAGAACGCGAATGGGTAGTGCAGGACCTGGGCCTCGACAAAGAAGACCCCGCAGCATTGGAAAAATACTTCAAACTGCTGATAACCAAAGTTGGTCTGGTACAAAAGGCGGCATTGGATGAAAAATTCTTCGAAGCCGTGTATCCGGGTAAGGAGATCAAAACCGAAGAGGCTTTCCGCAACGCCATCCGCGAAGAGATACAGGCTTACTGGGACAGGCAGGCCAGCAACCACCTCCAGCATGAACTTTATCATGTGCTGCTGGACCACACCCATATTGATTTTCCGGAGTCCTTCCTGAAAAAATGGATCCAGAGCGGTGGCGAACAATTAAAAACGCCGGAAGAAGTGGAAGCAGAATTTCCTTCTTTCAAAAACCAGCTCAAATGGTCGCTGATTACTGAGAAAATCATGCAGGAAAACAACCTGGAAGTAACCCGGGAAGATATTGAAGCGCATGCACGCCAGCAGTTGCTGGGATACATGGGCGGTCAAATGACCGATCCGGAAACCGGCGCAGAATTCAGCTGGATTACCGACTATGTAAAGCGCATGGCATCTGACCGCAAATTTGTGGAAGATGCACATCACCGTATTGGCGTTGAAAAGGTGTTGCAGTGGGCAGAATCCAAAGCCAATGCCACCGAGAAACCGGTTTCTGTAGAAGAGTTTATGAAAGAACTGGAAAAGCATCAGCACCACCATCATTAAGTTAACTGACAACAAATAGGGTAATGTGCAAATGAGGGCCGTTGGCTGTATCATTTGCACATTTTTCATTTTCGCATAGGCCGGTTTTCGCATTTTTCCATGCCCCATTTCCCCGATCCCGTCAAAATGACGGGCTTTTTTGTATAGCACGATATTTGGTTTCCCACAATGGCTTAAATTGCCGGCTCAATAATCACTGAAATCTGATAATATGAACTTTGGAAAAGAATTTGAACAATACGCAGTAAAACATAGAGGTATTTCGAGTAATACTTTGTACAATTATCAAAAGCATCAGGTCACCAGCCTCACTCCCAATATTATTGAAGAGCGGCCGATGAATATCGCCGTTATGGACGTGTACAGCCGCCTGATGATGGACCGCATCATCTTCCTGGGTTATCCCATTAATGATGAAGTGGCCAATATTGTAACGGCACAGTTGCTTTTCCTTGAAAGCACCGACCGTTCACGGGATATACAGATGTATATCAACTCGCCCGGTGGCAATGTATACAGCGGTCTGGGTGTGTACGATACCATGCAGTACATCTCCCCTGACGTGGCTACCATTTGTACCGGTATGGCAGCTTCCATGTCGGCCATACTGCTGGCGGCCGGCACCAAGGGTAAACGTACAGCTTTGAAGCATAGTCGCATTATGCTGCACCAGCCCAGCGGCGCCATAGGCGGCCAGGCCAGCGATATTGAAATTACCGTGAGCGAAATCAAAAGGGCTAAGAAGAACCTGTATGATATCATTTCTTACCACACCGGCAAACCGGTGAAACAGGTGGAAAAAGACTGCGACCGCGACTACTGGCTTACTTCGGAAGAATCAAAGGAATATGGACTGGTAGATGAAGTATTGCTCATTAACCCGAGAAAAAAGAAAGAAGAGTAACCACATAACAATCCTACAAAACTCATTCAAAAAATATTCAAAAGATAAGCTATGATCATAGACCCGTATAAAAATTACCTGATGCAATCCTTTCGCATGGAGGATGAAGATGAACCGAAAGAAAACGGCAATAAGGAAGATAAAGGGCCCGAAGCATCGGTACTTGCCAGAAAACTGGAAAAATATTTTTTCGATAAAAGGTCCGTGTACCTGTGGGGGGTGGTAGAAGACAAAAGTGCACGTGAAGTAGTAACCCGCATGCTGTTGCTTGATGCTGACAAACCCGGTGAAGAGATCAAGTTCTTTATCAACAGTCCCGGCGGTGTGGTTACCAGTGGCATGGTAATTTACGACACCATGAAGATGATGCGCAGCCCGGTAAGCACCATTTGTATGGGCCTGGCAGCATCCATGGCATCTATTCTGCTCAGTGGCGGCGTAAAAGGCAAACGGTATATCTACCCGCATGGTGAAATAATGATTCACCAACCCAGCCTGGGTGGTTATATGCAGGGGGTAAGTGCCGACCTGGAAATACAGGCCAGGCAGACCAAAAAAACCAAGGAGATGAGTGCACGGATACTGGCAGAAAATACTGGTAAGAAATTTGAACAGGTGATGAAGGATTTTGACCGCGATTACTGGATGGATGCGAAAGAAGCCCTGGAATATGGCATTGTAGACCAGATTGTAGATAAATTATAACTTTTTAAGGATCAGAATAATAAACCCCGGATTCTGGCCAATTCTGACGGTTGCCGGAATAAGGGGTTTTTTAATTGGGATATGGACGTCAAATAAATACCTTTGTAAGCTACATCTATTAAAATTGGCTATGGCAAAAACTACCTTACACTGCTCCTTCTGCGGACGCAGCCGGGATGAAGTGAAAATTCTGATAGCAGGACAGGAAGGACATATTTGTGAAAACTGCGTAGATCATGCACGCGAAATCATAGAGCAGGAGCTGATGATTCGTAGCGAACATACTGCCCCTTCTTCTTCCTCTTTTAAACTGAACATAAAGAAACCGGTAGAACTGAAAAAGTTCCTGGATGAATATGTGATTGGCCAGGACGAAGCCAAAAAAGTGCTGGCCGTTGCAGTATACAACCACTATAAAAGATTGCAGCAAAAACCCGGCGACAACGATGTTGACATTGAAAAGAGCAACATCATTATGGTGGGTGAAACCGGTACCGGTAAAACATTACTGGCCAAAACCATTGCCCGCCTGCTGAATGTACCTTTTGCCATAGTTGACGCTACGGTATTTACAGAGGCCGGGTACGTGGGCGAAGATGTGGAAAGTATTCTTACCCGCCTCTTACAGGTATGCAACTACGATGTTGCCGCGGCAGAAAGAGGCATTGTATACATTGATGAAATTGACAAGATAGCCCGCAAAGGCGATAATCCTTCCATTACCCGCGACGTAAGCGGCGAAGGCGTGCAGCAGGGATTGCTCAAGCTGCTGGAAGGCACCGATGTGCTGGTACCCCCGCAGGGTGGCCGTAAACATCCCGAGCAGAAACTGATTAAAATAAACACGCAGAACATTTTGTTCATTTGCGGTGGCGCCTTTGACGGCATCGATAAAGTGATTGCACGTCGCGTAAACACCAATGCCATCGGTTTCAATGTAAACAAGGATGTGCAGGAGTACATGAAGAAGAACCTGCTGCAGTATGTGAATGCCACCGACCTGAAGTCGTTTGGATTGATACCGGAATTGCTGGGCCGTTTGCCGGTGGTTACGCACCTCAACCCGCTTGATAAGGCAACGCTCCGTTCGATACTCACCGAGCCGAAAAACGCGCTCGTAAAGCAATACCGCAAATTGTTTGAACTGGAAGGCATTCAATTGGTGATAGACGATGAAGTGCTGGACTTTATGGTAGACAAGGCCATTGAATACAAACTGGGCGCACGCGGTCTGCGCAGCATCTGTGAGAGCATACTGACCGATGCCATGTTTGAACTGCCTTCTTCGCGCCAGACAGAATTCCATGTAACACTGGAATATGCGCAACAAAACTTCGACAAGAGCAAGATCAGCCGGTTGAAGGTTGCATAATGCTTTGATGAAATATACCAGGGAAAAGATTAAAGAACGCCTCCTGCATGGAAGGCGTTTTTTGTTATAAGGGGCAGTGTTATAAGGGTCAGTTGCCCGTTGCTACAATATGTTTCCCATTGCAAAAAGCCTTCTTCGGCCGCTATAAACAACGCTGGTATGATCGATCCGTCGCAGCACTGCCCAATGGCTTTTATTTGAATTTTAATGCGAAATTGTGTGCTTAAACAACACTCATGAAAGAATTAATTGACCGGCTGGTGGCAGAAGGTCTTACCGAACAACAGGCCTATAAGGCCATAGAAGTGATCAAGAATTTTGCAAAGGAAAAATTTCCCATTTTCGGAGGCGCCATAGACAAACTGTTCGATAAATACGGCCCCAAAGATGAAGACGATTTCATGCCCTGATTGCTTCTTTATGCATAAAAAAAGGGCCCTTGCGGGGCCCCCTGATCTGACATGACAAGCAACAAGCAGTTGCGCAGTGATGCGCGTTTTCTCATAAAAATTATGTTCGCAACACTTCCCTGGAGATGACCAGTTTCTGTATTTCGGAAGTTCCCTCGCCAATAGTACAGAGTTTACTATCGCGATAATATTTTTCTACAGGAAAATCTTTCGTATATCCATAACCGCCAAAGATCTGCACAGCATCGGTTGATACGCGAACGGCCACTTCACTGGCATAGTACTTGGCCATAGCTGATTCGCGGGTTACTTTCTGCCCGCGGGTTTTCAGATCGCAGGCCTGCAGGGTGAGCATTTCTGCAGCCGCAATTTCGGTAGCCATATCGGCCAGTTTAAAGGCAATGCCCTGGAAATTGGCAATAGGCTGATCAAACTGGTGACGCTCTTTGGAGTATTGCACCGATGCCTGGAATGCGCCTTTGGCAATACCGAGCGATAACGCTGCTATGGAAATTCTGCCGCCGTCCAGCACGTACAACGCCTGCTTGAACCCTTCCCCTACTTCACCCAGCCGGTTGGCATCCGGTATGCGGCAGTTATCAAAAATCATTTCAGCCGTTTCGCTGGCGCGCATGCCCAGCTTGTTTTCTTTTTTGCCCCCGGAAAAGCCGGGTGTTCCGCGTTCTACCACAAATGCGGTAGCATTGTTTTTGCCGCGCGGTTCGCCGGTGCGCGCTATTACCACTGCTACATCACTACTGATACCATGCGTTATCCAGCTTTTGGTGCCATTGAGTATCCAGTAATCACCGTCTTTCACGGCAGTGGTTTTCATATTGCCTGCATCGCTGCCGGTATTGGGTTCTGTTAACCCCCACGCGCCGATCCATTCGCCCGTAGCGAGTTTAGGTAAATATTTTTTCCTCTGCTCTTCACTGCCAAATGCCAGGATATGGCCTGTACACAGGGAATTATGTGCCGCAGTGCTCAATCCGACAGCGCCGCACACCTTTGAAATTTCCTGTAATATGGCCACATATTCAAAATAGCTGAGTCCCGCGCCGCCATATTGTTCGGGCACGAGCACGCCCAACAAACCAAGCTTGCCCATTTCCCTGAACATATCAACAGGAAAATGCTGGGACTCGTCCCATTCCATCACATAAGGTTTAATGTGCTGTGCCGCAAAATCACGGGCCGTCTGGGCCACCTGATGCGTTAATTCAGCTGTTTCAAAATTCATAGTATCAGCTTTCGGCAATAATCGTTAAAGGCAGTGCAAGATAATATGTTTTCTTTATTAAAACTAACAATTGTTAGTGGAATTTTGGGAGCACTGTTTTGTGCAAAAATTGCACGCCAATGGCTTTTGCAGCATTTCTCCGGGGAAAAAAAGCTAATTTTTTTAGTGAATGGGAGGAATTAATTTTTGCGAATAATCATGCTCGTTATGATGGCGAATGCACTGGCATTAGCAAACTATTTTGTGTAAAAATTTTTTGATAGTGGCACAGAATTGCTCCCCATGAAACCGGAAAAGCCGGTATACATCGCACATGGGTGGCACCTGGCGCTCGCCGATAAATCTTTGATCAACGAAGCCGTTCAGGCCCGGAAATATGGCCCGGTGATAACGCATAAAAAATGTGCTTAACCGGGTGTTCATCGTCTTCATTATTATTTGTCTCATCTATAGCAATCGGAGGCGATAGTTTCCGACTATTACACCTGATGCTACCGCAGCAGTACAAATGGTTGACTGCCGATGAATTGCAGGAAATCGAATAATTGTTCTTCAGCGGGGTCAATGGCGGCTTCCTGGCAGGGTACTATAAAGAAGCCGCGCTTTAATACATTGTGGCTTATTCTACGGAGAGATACCCACTGATCTTATTGTATAGTTCTGTTGTTACGATAGCTATCCGTTGCAGCTCTTCCACCTTTGCATACTTCCCATGCTGCTCCCTGTACCGCACTATCAACCTTGCCAGGTTTCGCCCTATATACGGATGCTGCGACAGCATTTTTTCATCAGCAATATTGATATCGATTTTACGAATTGTAATAGTTTCACATTGCAAACGAGGTTTTATGTTTTGAAATATCGAATCAGGTAATCCATATGTTTCCCCTATTTGCTCTACAGCATAAAATCCTCCCAGTTTTTCTCTGAACTGTACAATACGGCGAGCCAGCTTTGCCCCTATGCCGGGCAATGACTCAAAAGCTGCAGAATCGGCTTCATTGATATCAAGCATTACAGGCGCTTTTTCTTTTTTGAATACTGCCTGCTGCCGTTCCGCTGCAGCGTATTCTGGTTGCGGAATGCGTACATAAGGTATCAGCTTTGCTACTTCTTCCTTTTTCCATCCATAAATTTTGTACAGGTCTTCGGCCCGGCGAAAGCGCCCGCCGCCTGCCAGGTATTTCTGGATGGTTTGAATAGTCCTGTCGCGCACGCCCAGCTTGCTCCAGGTTGCTGCAGAGATCGTATTCGGATCAAAAGGGAAATAAGTGGGAAGCGGTTCCTGTGTAAAACGGCCGGTATTGCGCTTATCACCTGCCCGCGCAAGCATGCTGTCGGCACTGGCCATTGCTGCACGCTGCGCCAGTTTGCTGCGGATGGCTTCTACCATCTCCGGATCCGGACGGGAAAAAGTATATTCGAATGCACGCGGAAGCAACAAACCCGCCAGTATCAGCACTACCAAAGTGATTACGCCTATGCGTTCTTTCCTGGTAAAATGAAACCATTCTTTCCAGTTACTCATAGCACGGTTATTAGCCAGTAATAAACTGCAATAGTAACCGATTTTTCAGAAATCTTACTGTGATGTGTACACTATTTTTTAAACATGTATTTCAAGGCCGTCGTATGCGAGGTTAATGCCCGGAGGTAATTCACTGTCTATATCGGCATGTTTGCCCATCTGGTGACTGAGGTGCGTAAAATAGGTTTGAGGCGCCCGCAGTTCCTTTGCCAGCGCAATGCCTTCATCGAGCGAAAAGTGAGAGATATGTTTTTCCTTGCGCAGCGTATTCAATACCAGTACCTGTGTGCCTTTTATTTTTTCTTTTTCTTCCTCGTCAATGCGATTGGCATCGGTTACATAGGTAAATGGTCCGAAGCGAAACGCCATAACCGGCATTTTGAGATGCCACACCATGATGGGGGTAACGGGTATATCGCCCACCACAAAGGGTTCCATGCCTATAGTATTGAGCTGTAATTCGGGAACGCCGGGATATTTGGATTCATAAAACGCGTAGGGAAATTCGCGGATGATCACTTCCTGTGTCATTTCACTGGCGTAAATTTTCATAGCCTGCTGTGAAAAGAAGTTGAAGGCGCGTACATCGTCCAATCCGGCTATATGGTCTTTATGGGGATGCGTGAAAATGATAGCGTCCAGATGCTTTACCGCAGCGCGCAACATCTGGTAACGAAAATCGGGACCGGAATCAACCACCAATGTTGATTTGGAAGATTGTACCAGTATGCTGGAGCGGAGCCGTTTGTCTTTCTTATCGGTAGAAATACAAACCGGGCAATCACAGGCGATCATGGGAACGCCGCTGCTGGTGCCTGTTCCGAGAAAAGTGATTTTCAGCTTCGGATAACTCACGGGGCAAAAATAAGGGAATGTGGCAGCAAATTACCGCGCCGTTTCGGTAGCCTGCTTCATCACTTCCTCAAATACCTTGCGTGTTTCTGGCGTGAGTATTTCCGGATCGATGGAAAGCTGGGGAATAATATCCATCAGTGTATTGATGCGGCCTTCCAGTTGGAGAAATTTGTTCAGCACAACCACTTTCCGCTGCTCAAGAATACAGTAGCCACTTTGAAAGGTACCCCGTTCATAACGCAGCACATATTCCGCCTCGTCCAGTATCTTTTCAATTTTGTCTAAAGTAGATTGTGTGTACTTCATATTCTGTACGGTTAATCAAGGAATCTGCTCTTGCAAATTTAACATTCACCCGGTTTTGGTCCGGTATACTTATCCACAGTTGTGATCAAATCAACTGCAGCATCATCCGCTTACAGGTACCCACTTATTTGTTGGTCATCTTGATCACAGGTACAATCATTTCTTCCAGGCTCACACCGCCGTGCTGGAAGGTGTTGCGATAGTAATTCACATAATAGTTGTAGTTGTTGGGATAGCACAAAAACTGGTCTTCCCGCGCGAAGATGTACGACGAATTGACCGTAGGCACCGGCAACCCTGCCTCCCGCGGGTCACGGAAAGCCAGCACGTCGCGGGCTTCATAGTTCAGATTGCGACCGTGTTTATACCGCAGGTTGGTGGTTGTTTGCTTGTCCCCTATCACCTTTACCGGCGTTTTTACCCGTACGCTGCCATGATCGGTGGCAAGGATCAGGTTGATCTTTTTGTCGGCAATTCTCTTCAATGCCTGGTTCAGCGGCGAATGTTCAAACCAGCTCCTCGTTACGGAACGATAGCTGATTTCATCTCCTGCCAGTTCTTTCAGCACTTCCATTTCCGTACGCGCATGGCTGAGCATATCCACAAAATTGTACACGATCACATTGAGGTCGTTTACCAGCAGGTTGTGGATGTTGTTTACCAGTTCCTGACCGGCCTGGTTGTTCAGGATTTTTGTGTACGAAAACCGTATATCCTCCCGCCGCAAGCGTTTCAGTTGCGCCCGGAAAAATTCTTCTTCATGCAGATTTTTTCCGCCTTCTTCATCATCATTTTTCCATTGCTGCGGAAAATGTTTTTCTATGTCCATCGGCAGCATGCCCGCAAATATTGCATTGCGCGCATATTGTGTAGCGGTAGGCAATATGCTGTAAAAACTGTCTTCTTCCAATATGCGAAAACTTTCTGCAAATATGGGTTGAATGGCTTTCCACTGATCGAAACGCAGGTTATCGATCAATACAAAAAAGGTGGGCGTGCCTTTTTCAACATGTGGCAGAATTTTGAATTTAAACAGGGTGTGCGACATCACAGGCCCATCATCGCTCTTCGGGCTTACCCATTTGGCGTAGTTCTTCGATACGAATTTGAAAAACTCGGTATTGGCCTCATTCTTTTGCGTTTGCAATACTTCCTGCATTTCAGGGCTGTCGCTTTTCTCCATTTCCAGCTCCCAGTATACCAGCTTCCGGTAAATGTCCATCCATTCATTATAATCGGGATTGCTGTTGAGCGCCATGAAGAGGTTGCGGAATTGTTGCTGATAGGCCGTAGTTGTTTTTTCTGCCACCAGCCGTTTGTTGTCCAGTATCTTTTTCAAACTGAGCAACACCTGGTTGGGATTCACCGGTTTGATCAGGTAATCAGTAATCTGGCTGCCTATGGCGTCGTCCATCAGGTTTTCTTCTTCATTCTTGGTGATCAACACCACCGGCACCTGGCCATTGATTTCCTTGATCTTGGCCAGTGTTTCCAACCCTGTAATACCCGGCATGGTTTCATCCAGCAACACCACATCCAGCTGATTTTCCTTCACATAGTCCACAGCGTCAAACCCGTTGGTCAGCGCCGTTACTTCATACCCCTTGTTCTGCAGGAACAGTATCTGCGATTTCAGGCTGTCTATTTCATCGTCTACCCAGAGTATCTTTCCTAATGGCATGTGTTTGATTTAGTTTTTAATGTTTGATCCGGCAATCGGGGCCCGGACAATGCATCTCCCCGAACAGGAGGAGATCAACATAAGCATTTATTTTGATCCATACTATACCCCTCGTTCGGTCCCGGTTTTTTCCCGCTTCCGGGCTTTCCCAACATTCCAAATCTAATTTATTCCGCCAGCCTTTGTACTTTTGTCCGCTCATTTTCAAGGTTTTTTTAACAAAACGGCAGGCAGCGAATGGCCAGATCCATCAGAAAGATCATCAATGACCCGGTATATGGATTTATTACGATAGATGATCCGCTCATCTACGAAGTAATTTCCCATTCGTACTACCAACGTTTACGCCGTATTCACCAGATGGCTTTTGCACACCTCGTTTATCCGGGTGCCGTGCATACCCGCCTGCATCATTCACTGGGCGCCTATCACCTGATGTGTAATGCGCTGCAGGAACTGAAAAACAAGGGAGTGGCCCTTACCCCCGATGAGGAAATTGCTGCCAAAATAGCCATACTGCTGCACGATGCCGGCCACGGCCCCTTCTCGCACGCCCTTGAACATGTACTCATAAAAAATGTGCGCCATGAAGCGCTTTCCATCCTCATCATGCAGGTGCTGAACCGGCAAATGAAAGGGGCGCTGGAAACCGCCATCCGTATTTTTACCGATGATTATCCCAAGCCCTTCCTGCACCAGCTCATCAGCGGTCAGCTCGACACCGACCGGATGGACTATCTCACCCGCGACAGCTTCTTTACCGGCGTATCGGAAGGAGTGATCGGATACGACCGCATCATCAAAATGCTGGCTGTGCATAACGGTAACCTGGTGGTGGAAGAAAAAGCCATTTATTCCATAGAAAAATTTCTCGTAGCCCGCCGTTTAATGTACTGGCAGGTATATCTCCACAAAACTGTACTGGGCGCCGAAAAACTGCTGGTGAAAATCCTGGAGCGTGCACGTGAACTGATCACCATGGGGCAGGCTGTTCATTCCTGTTCATTAACGCTTGACTTCTTCCTGCAACATGGAATTGAAGGTGAAATGGCAGAAGAACATCTCGACAAATTCTGCCAGCTTGATGATTATGATGTACTGGCTACCGTAAAAAACTGGATGTTTCATGGTGACAAAATCTTATCCACCCTCTGTCGCTGCCTGGTAGAACGGCGTTTATTAAAAGTTAAATTACAGGCAGAGCCGTTCGATGAAAACCGGATTGAGGAACTACGGAATACTATTTGCCGGAAACTTGCCATTGAACCGAAAGACAGTCACTATTTCATTTTCACCGGCGAAGCCATCAATACAACCTATGATCCGGATGAAGAACGCATTAACATTCTTTTTAAAGATGGCAGCGTGCGGGATATATCAAAGGTGGATAACGCATTGATCCATCAAACCATTTCGAGCCCTATGAAAAAATATTACTTTTGTTACTTAAGCACAGAATAGCCGGTCATCAAAGGAGACGCAACAGGGTTTACCACAAACAACATGGGCAACGCTCCATTGATTACACCGGCTGCAATAACAACAACACTTCCTTGACCAATTTGACCTAATATATTTACAGCCATGCAATTTACCGCTGCCCAGATAGCCATGCTCATAAACGGGAAAATAGAAGGGGACCCCAATGCAGTTGTGCATTCCTTTGGAAAAATTGAAGAGGCGGAAAAAGGGCAACTTTCTTTCCTGGCCAATCCCAAATACGAAGACTATTTATATACCTGCCGGGCATCCATTGTGATCATCAATGAAACCCTGCCGCTCAAACAAGCCATAACGCCTACGGTAATCCGCGTGGCAGATGCCTATTCTGCTTTTGCAGCCTTGCTGGCAAAGTACCAGGAAATGGTAACCCAGCAGTTGGCAGGCATACAGGAACCCAGCTATATCAGCAAAACAGCAAAGCTCGGTCAGCAGGTTTTTATTGGCGCCTTCGCCTACATAGGAGAAAATGTAGTGATTGGCGATAATGTAAAAATATTTCCCAACGCCTATATCGGCGATAATGTGCAGATCGGCAATAACTCCATTATTCATCCCGGTGTAAAGATTTATCACGATTGCGTACTCGGCAGGAACGTGATTGTACATGCAGGCACGGTGATTGGCAGTGATGGTTTCGGATTTGCTCCGCAAAAAGATGGCAGCTTCAAAAAAGTGCCGCAGATTGGCAATGTAGTGGTGGAAGATTACGTGGAGATCGGCGCCAATGCAACGATAGACCGCGCCACGATGGGATCAACGCTTATTAAAGCGGGCGCCAAACTGGACAACCTGATCCAGATAGCGCACAATGTAGAAGTAGGCCACAACACAGTGATCGCCGCCCAGGCCGGCGTGAGCGGCAGCACCAAAATCGGCAACAATGTAATGATCGGCGGACAGGCTGGTATTGTTGGCCATATACAAATTGCCGATGGCAGCAAGATCAATGCGCAAAGCGGTGTAAGTAAATCCATTAAAACGCCCAATGCGGCCGTTACCGGCTCACCGGCATTTGAATATACCAGTGCCTTGCGCAGCCAGGCCGTAAGCCGTAAACTGCCCGACCTGGAGAAACGCATTAAAGAACTGGAGAAACTGGTGCAGCAATTGCTTTCTGAAAGAATCAATCTATGATCTCTCCATATTTCAAGCCCGGATGGCGCTACTGCCTTCGTTCGATCCGCTGACCTCCCTTATAATGCGGTGCAATTACAGGTAGTAACAAGCAGGTGCCTTGAAAATTTGATGGCGCGGTTGCTGCATGTTGATAAAAATTACAATGCGCCCGGCCAATTTTGACTTTCGGTTAACATAATTCATTTTTCTCTTATTCCCTGCAGGCAAAACAACTCCCGGCTATATTGCATTTTGCCCTATCTCTTTGAGTTCCTTTGCGTATTCCTGCCGGTGGTGCTAACTTCGTGGTTCATTCCCTATCTTTGCGCATCCTAAAAAAGACGCATGAAAGCCGGATTTAATCCTGATAAACAACACACACTTAAATCAGCAGTAAGTATTTCGGGAACCGGGTTGCATACCGGCATTAATGTTGACATGACACTGAAGCCGGCCAATCCCGGTTTTGGCTACCAGTTCCAGCGGATCGATCTGCCTGGCAGACCGGTAATCAAGGCCGACTGCGACCTGGTAACAGATACTTCGCGTGGCACCACCCTCGAAGAAAACGGCGTAAAGATTTCCACTGTAGAACATATACTGGCGGCCCTTGTAGGTATGGGCGTAGACAATTGCCTGATTGAACTCAACGGTCCTGAAGTTCCGATCATGGACGGCAGTTCCATGCCTTTTGTGGAGATCATTGAAGAAGCGGGCGTATTGGAACAGGACGCTGCCAAAGCCTGGTACAGCATAGACACCAACATCACCCATTTCGATGAAAAGAAACGGGTGGAGATGACTGCCCTGCCCGCCACTGATTACAAGATCACTACCCTGATAGATTTCAACAGCCCTGTTTTGGGTACACAGCATGCAAGTTTGAAAACGATGCGGGAATTCAAGGAGGAGATTGCTCCCTGCCGCACCTTCTGTTTCCTGCATGAACTGGAAATGCTGCTCGAAAACAACCTTATCAAGGGCGGGGACATCAACAATGCCATTGTGGTGGTTGACAAACCGGTTACTGACGAAGAAATGGACAGACTGGCCAAAGCTTTCGGCCGGAAAAAGATTGAAGTGAAATCGGAAGGATATCTCAACAACCTCGAGTTGCGCTATCCCAATGAACCGGCACGCCACAAACTGCTCGACGTGGTAGGCGATCTGGCCCTGATCGGCTATCCCATCAAGGCGCATATTATTGCCAACCGGCCGGGACATAGCAGCAATGTAGATTTTGCGCGGAAGATCAAGCAGTACATCAAAAAAAACAAACATGTAAAAGATGTACCCTTGTACGATCCCAATCAACCGCCGGTTTATACCCTGCAGCAGATTGAAAAAACGCTGCCGCACCGGCATCCGTTCCTGCTGGTAGACAAGATTATAGAGTTGACAGACAAATACATAGTGGGCATCAAGAACGTGACGTTTAATGAGCCTTTCTTTGCAGGACATTTTCCGGGCAACCCGGTGATGCCGGGCGTACTGCAGATCGAGGCACTGGCGCAGACCGGCGGCATCCTGTGCATCAACGCAATGCCTGAAGGTCAGTACGACACCTATTTCCTGAAAATTGATAATTGCAAATTCAAGCAGAAAGTAGTGCCCGGGGATACTATGATCCTCAAAATGGAGTTATTGAATCCTATCCGCCGGGGTATTTGTGAAATGCGGGGCACCGTTTATGTAGGCAATAAAATTGCCACCGAAGCCGACCTGATGGCCCAATTGGTGAAGCGGTAAACTGTTGGAAATAAGTGAGAAAAGATTTTATTAAGAAGAAATAAATACTTGCGGTTAGGGTATAATGCGCGACTTTTGTCTATTTTAGCAGATCATAATCAATATTAAACGTCAATTAGCCCATAACGACTCCCTGGGTGAACATCGCCAGCAAAACCCCAACGGGGAGGGCATGTCTGTCGCCCCCATGGAAGAAAACCATAAGACGACACTCAAGAATGTTAACAAAATGATTCACCCGCATACGTACATCCATCCCAATGCGAAGTTGGCCACCAATGTAAAAGTTGATCCCTTTACGGTTATACATCAGAATGTTGAGATAGGAGAAGGGACCTGGATCGGCAGCAATGTGACCATCATGGAAGGCGCACGCATTGGCAAGAATTGCCGTATTTTCCCGGGTGCCGTTATATCTGCCATTCCGCAGGACCTGAAATTTGAAGGGGAAGAAACACTGGTGGAAATAGGCGACAATACCACTATCCGCGAATTTGTGACCATTAACAGGGGTACCAAAGACCGCTGGAAAACGAAAGTGGGACGCAACTGCCTGATCATGGCTTACAGCCATCTGGCCCACGATTGCATCGTTGGGGACCACTGCGTGTTGAGCAACAACTCGCAACTGGCCGGCCATGTGGTATTGGGCGACTGGGCCATTCTGGGCGGTATGTGCGCCGTACACCAGTTTGTGAAGATCGGCCAGCATTCCTTTATCAGTGGGGGTTCACTGGTAGGCAAGGATGTACCGCCTTATATTAAAGCCGGCCGCCAGCCCCTGAGCTATTCCGGGGTAAACTCGGTAGGCTTGAAACGCAGGGGATTCACCGTAGACAAGATCAATCATATCCTGGATATTTACCGCATCATCTACAATAAAGGCATGAACACCAGCCAGGCGCTCGAATACCTCGAAGAAGAGTTCCCGGCCACCGATGAACGCGACGAAATCGTAACCTTTATTCGCGAAAGCGGACGCGGCATCATTAAACGCTATTCAAAAAATAGTGTGGATGAAGATATCGCTGACTAATACCGGAAAACGGTTTAACCGCGACTGGATCTTCCGCCATCTCACTTATGAATTTACAGCAGGGAATGCCTACGCCATCACCGGGCCCAACGGCTCCGGCAAAAGCACGTTGCTACAGGTAATCGGCGGCGCCGTAATGGCCAGCGAAGGAGCGGTGCAATATCAATCACGCAACGCCGGACGAACCTCACAGGAAGTAGAAGGCGGGCAATTTTACAGGCATATTTCCATAGCAGCCCCTTACCTGGAACTGATCGAGGAAATGACTGTTACGGAATTCCTGCACTTTCATGAGCAGTTCAAGCCCCTGCTGCCGGGCAACAGTATAGCGTTTATCATTGAAAAGATCGGCCTTGCCAATGCTGCGCATAAGCAAATCCGTTATTATTCCAGCGGTATGAAACAGCGTGTAAAACTGGCGCAGGCCATATTCAGCAATGTGCCCTGTGTACTACTGGATGAGCCCTGCACCAACCTCGACGAAGCTGGCATAGCACTGTATCACCGGTTAATAGAGGAATATTGCGCCAACCGGCTGGTAATTGTAAGCAGTAATGATGAAACGGAATATGGTTTTTGCAGGGAACGACTGCGCATTACGGATTTTAAACCATAGCATGGTTAGCCAATCTCCACGGGTTGCAGCAGATTTTAAGCGCGCCGCTAATACAATAACCCGACAACACAGATCTTTTACGCGTTGCTGAAGCCATTTCAGATAGAACCTTTCACTACAACCTTCTTAAACAAACATGTTGCACGCATTGTAGTAGATATTTTATACGGTACCTGAACAACCCGCTTAGCTGATCTTTCTCCTCCCCCGAAGCTGTTCCAACAAAGACCTTGCGCGGGCAGCTTCCTCCGCCTGTTTTTTCTGGTCCAGTTTGTTTTGTTCCAGTTTATCCTGCAGGGCCTTTATTTTCTTTTCCAGCTCGTACTGGTCCTGCTCGAGGTTATGCAATTTCTTTTCTTCCTTCTTCACCACTTCTTCCTGCTCTTTTATTTCCACTTCCAGCTTATACGCCTCAATGGAAGGGATCATCTGGTTCAGTAATCTTTTTGCTTCGTCCAGTTTGTACTGGTCATCGGAAGTACGTACGGTAATGTTTTCACCCGGCCGGCCGATCAGCAGGTATACTACGGACTCTCCCTTTTCTTTTCGTTTGGGTTCAACCTTGCAGTGCACATCGCTCATCTCCGGATCGTTCTCGTGCAGTTTGGTAAGGCGGAAAATGTCGAACCCTTTGGAGCGATCGTTTTTGGAACAACGTTTGGACATAAACTCCCGGATAGCTTCCTGCACTACTTCCGCTTTGTAGGGCAATTCAACGGTGGCTGCAATTTTTACGCCTTTTGCATATTCCACTTTTCCTGTTTTGGATTGTGCAAGTGCGGGTGAGACAAAAAGAAGAAGCAACAACGTTTGCAGGGGTAAAAAGGGCTTCATAGATATTAATTTTGGCGGTTAAATTTACAATACACTGATAAACATTGCAAACTCGATCAGCTTTTATACGTGCTTACACTTAATTTTGAAAATTGTAATACAAGCAAATGTTGTATGGTACCATGGTTAATCTGGCCGGATGCAGCCAAACTCAAAAAATATTTAACCATTTGCCCATACAACCATCAGGTAACGTCGCTTATATAAATTAATTCGCATTGGGTATAAAAAAACTTGCGGGTCAAACGATGTGGTACGGTGTTCCGCGCATCGTAAGCCGGTTCCTGTTCTTCGGCATCAGCCTGCTCACCTTTCAGTTGTTCGACCCTAATGGCTCTTACGCATATACGCAGATCTATGCGCTGATGCCATTCCTGAATATTTTATTCACCTACGGTTTGGAGACGAGCTATTTTCGGTTTGCGCAATTGCACGACCGGAAAGAATTGTACAATACACTGAACACTTCCATCATTATTTCCACTTTTCTATTCTCCGCTTTGCTATTGCTGCTGCACGAACCAGTTACCAACCTGGTAGAAATGAACAAGCGGCCGGAATTTGTAACCTGGATGATTGGCATTGTGTTCTTCGACACCTTGTGTGCGTTACCGATGGCAAAGCTGCGACTGGAAGAACGTCCGCGCAAATATGCCCTGGTAAATGTTACCGGCGTGCTCATCAACATTGGCCTGGTGTTGTTCTTTTACTTTGTAGCAAAGCCTGCTTATGAAAACGACCGGTACACTTTTTTAGGAACATTGTACCGGCCTGAGATTGGCATTGGTTATTTTTTAATTGCCAATCTTGTTGCCAGTGCGGCCACCCTGCTTTTGTTGTATAAGGAATTTGCCGCTTTTCGCTTTTCCCTCAATGTAAAATTGCTGAAAGAAGTATTGCTGTATTCGTATCCGCTCGTAATTGTTGGGTTCGGGGGTATGATCAATGAAATGCTGAGCCGGTTGGTATACCAGAAAATTATCCCCGGCGATACCCAACAGGAAGAATTTGAACTGGGCGTGTTTGGCGCCAATTACAAACTGGCGGTAGTGGTCACTATTTTCATCCAGATATTCCGCCTGGCGGCAGAACCTTTTTTCTTTAACCAGTCAAAACAGGAAGGCGCACAACGCATGTATGCACGCGTAATGAAGTTCTTTGTGATTGCCTGTTGTTTCATGTTTCTGTCTGTGGCGTTGTTCCTCGACGGTTGGAAATTACTCATCGCTTACCGGTTTCCTTCCTATGCAGAAGGCATTCATATCGTACCCATCCTGGCCATGGGCAGCGTATTCCTGGGCATCTACTACAACCTGTCTGTGTGGTATAAACTTACCAACCGGAATATGATGGGCGCCTGGATCACGCTGGCAGGTGCCGCCCTTACCATCGTGCTGAATGTTGTTTTAATTCCGCACTACCGTTATACCGGCGCTGCCTGGGCCACGCTGGTTTGTTATGCTTCCATGATGGTAGCCAGTTACCTGCTGGGGCAAAAGTATTATCCCGTTCCCTATGCCCGGAAGAAATTACTTGCCTACATCGCCATCGTTACGCTTTTATACCTGCTGCACGAAGCCATGGTATGGCCGTTGAATGAAAAAGCAGGTTATTATCCCTTTGTTTATTTCGGCACCGCGCTCCTGTTGCTGGGCAGTTTTGCCTGGCTGATATTAAAAGTGGAAAAAAGGGAATTTGTGAAGTTGCCCTATATCGGTAAATGGGTGGAAAAGGTATGAATAAACGGACTGCCGGGTCCCTTATTTTTTGATTCATCCAGCCAGGAAGGGATTGTCCTGTTTTTCCTGTCCTATAGTAGTGGCATCACCGTGTCCCGGATAAACAATTGTATCGTCCGGCAGCGTAAACAATTGCGTTTTGATGCTATTGATCAGCGTGTTAAAATCTCCGCCTGGCAGGTCGGTGCGGCCGATGCTTTGCCGGAAAAGTACATCCCCGCTTATGACAAAGCCGTCATTTTCGCTGTAAAAGCTGATATGGCCCGGGGCATGACCTGGGGTAAAAAGCACCAGCAATGCATCGTTACCCAACCGAACAAGGTCACCGGGACGTAAAAAGGTATATTCACCGCGATAGTTGTCGAAAGGCAACCCCCAGGACAAACCCGACGTTGGAGCATATTCAAGCACCGGCAATTCTTTTTCGTGGAGGTGTAGCGTGAGGTGCCAGGTGTCGTGAACGAATTTGTTGCCAAACACATGATCGAGATGGCAATGGGTATTTAACAAATATTTGGGCACAAGGCCGGTGTTTTGTATAAATTCCTTTAATTCATTGCGTTCGTTACCAAAATAGCAGCCGGGATCGATAATGCAGCATTCTCCGGCGTCGTTGTGTACAACGTATGTATTTTCCTGGACCGGATTGAAAACAAAGGAAGTTACCGTAAGCATGGTGTTAAGTCTTTATAGGCCAAATTCTATTTTACCGGTAATATGGATTGTGTTAACTTTAAAATCATTTAACGACAGGCTATGCAAGTTCAAGAGATTCAGCGAAAGACAAAACTATTTTTTGCTATTGTGACCGTTGCCCTGCTGATGCATTTCAACTCCCTGGCCCAGGTAAACAGTGTGGAATTTGGGAAAAACCGGGTCCAGTACCGCAAGTTTAAATGGGAATATTATCAAACCAATAATTTCAATACCTACTATTACCAGGACGGCAAAACCATTGCCAATTATGTTGCACAGATAGCCGAAGAAGAATTGCCCGGTATTGAGCAATTCGTTGAATATGGTCTCCAACGCCGCGCCAACATCGTTATCTATAACAATTTTAATGAACTGGAACAATCCAATATCGGGTTGAACCTCGATTGGCAAACCTCTTCTGGCAGTACCACCAAAATGGTGAACAATAAAATGATTGTTTACTTCAACAGCAATCATGCAGACCTGCGCCGGCAGATACGGCAGGGTATTGCACGCATACTGGTAGACAATATTCTTTTCGGCGATGACCTTGGCGAATTCGCCGCCAACCAGGCCTTGCTCGATTTGCCCAAATGGCTGGTAGACGGTTATGTAAGCTATGTGGCCGAAAACTGGAGCCCGCAACTTGACAATGAATTGAAACTGGCATTGCTTTCGGGCGAATACCGCAATTTTTACCAGTTTGCCTTTGATAAGCCCCTGCTGGCCGGTCACGCTTTCTGGCATTATGTAGCAGAAAAATACAAGAAGGAAAATGTTACCTACTTCCTGTACCTGGCCCGTGTATACCGCAACCTCAACAGCGCCTCGCAACGCATCGCCAAGAAGAAGTTCAAGGATGTACTGCGCGATTTCATGGTGGAGAATGAAGAAAAATATTATGCAGACATCAAAGGCAGAAGAGATGTTCCCCGCGGCCGCGTTACAGTGGTAGAAGAAGTGTCGGAGAAAAGAGACGTATTTCATTTTGCAGCCAATCCTGCCCGTCGCAGCCAGACCTATGCAGTGGTGGAATACAAAAGAGGACAAAGCCAGGTAGTATTGTACGAAAACATGGTAGACCGGAAAGTGCTGTTGAAAAACGGTATCCGCACACCCGACAATGAAAGAAACCCTCACTACCCCCTGCTGGCCTGGGATGGTAAAGGCACCCGGCTCGCCTGCATCTATTGGTCAGAAGGTAAAACACGCCTCTTTGTATACGATATCGTAGCCCGTTATAAAGTGGTAAAGCAGGAAATACCTCATTTCGAGCAGATACAGGATATGAAGTTCATGCTCGATGCCAATACCCTCCTGCTGAGCGCCACCCGGCACGGACAACCGGATATCTTCATTTACAAAATTGATAAGGACACGTACGAGCAGGTAACCAACGATATTTATGCCGACCTGGACGCATCGTTTGTGGCGTTTCCCAATAAAACGGGCATTATCTTTTCTTCCAACCGTCCCAATCCCAACGCTAAAGGAGGCGATACGGCTGTGCCAGGCAATCGCTTTAATATTTTCCTGGCCGACAATTACAACCGCAGTGAATTCAGGCAAATAACCCAGCTCACCAACATGAAATTTGGCGATGCGCGTTACCCGGTACAGTACAACACTTCTCACTTCACTTTTATCAGCGATGAAACCGGTATTGCCAACCGTTTTGCCGGGTTCTTCAGTACCGAACGGGCAGGCGCTGATACGGTGTACCTGATTGGCGATGAAATTCTGCGCAACCCCGACGAAAAGGAACTGGACAGTACGCTGAAAGCCTGGGGCAAAAACGAACCCGATTCGATTTTCGCATTTTCTGTAACCAACGACTCGGCTTATGTTTTCCCCATTACCAACTACTCCAGCAACCTTTTGGAAACACGCATTGCCGGTGACGAGGGGCAGTTGAGTGAAGTGCGGCAACAAGGCAATATCAAATTCCTGTACAAACTGCAGGTAGATGAGCGCGCACTGCAGCGTAGAAATGTAAACCCGCGCCCCACAGAATACCGGAGAAAAACGATCGCTGCGGCACAAACCGCTTCGGGCCAGGCATTGCAATTCAAACCAACGGAGGAGCAATCCGACGAAAGAAAAAATATTTTTGAAACCGGTTTTGAAAAAGATACCGCCCGCTCAGAACAAAAGCAGGAGCCTACAACTGTCCCCACCATAGAGGATGAAGGAGGAGCGGTGCTGAAAAAAGCCAAACGCTTTGATTACAAATTGAAATTCTCGCTGGATAATTTTTCCGGCGGTTTCAATAACGACATTCTTATCAGCCGCTATCAACCCTTTACCGGTGCATTGCCGGTAGTGCTGCAAAGCGGTGGGGCCTTCAACGGTATGATCAAGGCTTCGATCTTCGACCTGTTTGAAGACATCCGCTTCACCGGCGCATTGCGCCTGCCGCTCATTGGCGGCATTGGCACCGGCGCCAGCATCGGCGGTGGTGGTGGCGGTACCAGTGTGTTCGTTCCCGTTAACCAATCGCTGTTCGATGGCGGTGGCGAATGGTATGGCCGGGTAGACTACCTGAAAAAAAGAATGGATTATTCGCTGATCTATTACCGGCGTACCGATCTCGGTAGTGTGAGCGGGCTGAACAATAATCCCGGACAATTTTACGAAGGCAAACTGTTTACCAACCTGTACCAGGCTGTGTTGAAATACCCGCTTGATCGTGTACGCAGCGTACGTTTATCAGCAGGTATCCGTACGGACCGCGTAGTGGTGCGTGGTGACAATTTTGATCCGGAAACCCTCAAGGCCGCCGATCTTAACAAACAAACCTTTGCTGTATCGCGCCTGGAGTATGTGCACGACAATGCTATTACCAAGGCCATGAATATCTGGAATGGTTTGCGTTTCAAAATCTATATGGACCTGAATGCGCAAATCAATGAGAAATCAGAAGGCACCGCCAAGCCGGGACGGTTTACCTATAATGCGGGTTTTGATGGCCGTTATTATTATCCCATCTACCGCAATTTCATCTGGGCAGGACGTGTGGCCGCTGATTTTTCCTGGGGCAATCAAAAGATTGTGTATTACCTGGGCGGTGTTGATGGCTGGATGTTCCCCAAGTACAGCCAGTTCCCACGGCCACAGGACCCTACCTATGCCTACCAGTCGCTGGCAGTAAACATGCGCGGTTTTCCGCAAAATGTTGCCAACGGTAACAATGCGGTAGTGATCAACAGTGAATTCCGCTTCCCGGTATTTTCTACACTGATCAACCGCCCGATCAACAATGCATTCATCAGAAACTTCCAATTGATCCAGTTTATCGATCTTGGTTCTGCCTGGAATGGCGCTTACGACAAAATCACCCGCCCCGAAGTGGTATACAACAACCCTGATAATTCTGTAATTGCCCGGTTCAAAGCCGGTGGCATCGGTCCTTTTGTTGGCGGTTATGGCTTTGGCGCACGCAGTATGTTGCTGGGTTACTTCCTGCGACTGGATGTGGGCTGGGAAATGAACGGTTTTTTCAGAGGCGAGCCGATGTTGCATTTTGCAATGGGATTGGATTTCTGATAAAAAACGTTAGATAGTTGGGGCGCCGCAGTGGCGCCCTTTTTTTTGCATTAACCTTGCGCTTTGGCACGTGTTTAACAAATCACACAAGTGAACTGTAATGGCAAACTGCCGGGCCATCATTTTCCGAAAGCAGTTTTTGAAATTCTTTAACGCATCAAAACTAGCTTTCTGGTTGTCTTTCAAAAATATAGCGACGGGAAATGATACCATTATAACCGGAGCCGGCGTTATTAGCACCAGACAATTGCAACAGCAATAATCACCAGGCCTTAAGCAAGGAGGAGCCCCAGGGAAGTAGGTTGCAGACACGAAATCAATTGCGCACAGGCCACTGCCATTTGCCGTTGTTCCCTGTCTGCTGCCCTTAAACCCGGTTCTACCGTAATTTTGAACGATGAAGCAATTGTACAGCGCTTGTAAATCCATTGTCCTTTTGTGGTGCTTACTCGTGGGGCAGGAGGCTGTTGCGCAATCTGTAGTGTTGAAAGGCGTCATCAAAGATGCCCACAGCGACGAACGCATTCCTTTCGCCTCCATGGAATTCAAAAACAGCAAGAGCGGTAAACTGAGCGATTCTGCCGGTCAGTTTGCTTTCCGGTTTTCCGATTGGCCGCAGGATACCCTCGTGGTTACCTATGTGGGGTATGCCACCTTTTTCCTTCCCCTTGATTCCGCTTTATGGAGCAAGGCCGTTAACAATGTAGTGGACGTAACCATTATGCTGGAGCGTGCACGGATTGAAGCCGTGGTGGTAAAACGCAAAATAGACCGTGGCCTCCTCATGTGGCGGCGCATTGTTCGCCGTAAACAATTCAACGACCGCTATCGCTTCGATAATTTCTCCTACGAGTTATACAACAAACTGGAAGTAGATATCAAAAATGTAAAGAAGGAAAAATGGGAAAAATTGCCTGTAATCCGGCGTTTCAATTTTGTATTGAACAATATAGATACTACGGAAGAAGGCAATCCTTATTTACCCGTATATCTTACAGAAGCCATATCGGATTACTATTACCAGAAATCGCCGCGCAAACGAAGGGAAGTGTTCAAGGGAGTAAAAACAATCGGGGTTAACAATGAAAGCGTGGCGAAATTCATGGGCGGCATGGACCAGAACATTAATTTCTACAGCAATTTCATTCCCGTATTCGATAAAGAATTCATCAGTCCGCTCAGTGATAACGGCGATGCCTATTATCGTTACCAGGTGCTGGACACACAATATGTCAACGGCCGGCGATTGATCCATTTGATATTTACACCCAAACGTCCCGGTCAGAATACATTTGAAGGCGATTGCTGGGTACATGATACCACGTGGGCCATTCAGAAAATGAACCTGCGGTTAGGAAAGGATGCCAATATCAATTATGTAGACAAACTCAGCCTTATCCAGGAATTCAAACTCATAAATGATTCCATATGGTTTCTTGCGAGGGATAAGTTTGTAGTAGACCTGTCGCTCACGGGCGGCAGCAAAAGCCTGGCAGCCATCGGGCGCAAGACCACCACGTATAAGAACATACGCATTAACGATCCTTTGGTAACGGAAGAACTGGCCAGGAACACATTGATAGAAGAAACCATTCTGCCACCGGGCGTTCACCAGGTGGCAGACAGCTTTTGGGTGGATGCCCGTCATGAAGAGTTGAACAAAAATGAGAAGGCGATCTATGCTACGATAGACACGCTGCTAAAAATGCCGGAGTTCCGTCGTGTTACACGCACCATCAACTTCCTGACCACCGGGTATCTTGAAATAGGTAATTATGAAATCGGGCCGTGGTTCAACTGGCTTACCTATAATGTGCAGGAAGGCATGCGCGCACGGTTCGACTTGTGGACCAACCGGCACTTCAATAAAAAATTATTACTGCACGGATACCTGGCTTACGGGTTCCGCGATAAGGAGTACAAGTACCAGGCCGATGCCATGTATCTTTTCAATCGCCAGCCACGTACCTATATCTATGCGTCATGGAAACACGATTTCGATCGCGGACAGCAGTATTACGATGAGATCAGCCAGGATAACATATTTGCATTGGCCATTCGCAAAAGCGGTGTGCCCATCAAGTTTATGATGATGGACGACAAGCGCGTGGAATTTTTCCGCGATACCAAAATCGGGTTGTCTGCGCTGGTGGGCGTAGCGCACAAGAAATTTGAACCGGCATTGAACCTGCCATCCAAATCGTTGTTCAACAATGGCAGCAGCGACTCCTCCATCCGCGCCACAGAAGTAACTGTGCGCCTCCGGTATGCTTACCTGGAAAAATTTCTGGAAGGCAGTTTTTACCGCTACAGTCTCGGCAGTGAATATCCCATTGTGGAATTGCGCTACACGGCAGGTTTGTCTAACGTACTGAAGAGCCGTTGTTCCTATCATAAAATTTCCGGCGGCATTTCCGATTACACCGACATACCACCATTAGGCACGCTGTACTACAATGCATTTGCCGGACGCACATTCGGTACCCTGCCCTATATGCTGCTGGACATTGCACCGGGCAATGAATTGTATTATTACAACCGGTATGCCTTTAACCTGATGAACCGGTATGAATACCTGCACGACCGATATGCAGGCATCAACATCGAACATAATTTCGGAAACGGCATTTTCCGGTTTGTGCCGTTTATGCGCAAACTGAAATGGCGCCAGTTCTGGACGGCCAAATTATTATGGGGCAACCTGAGCGATGAGAACCGTACGTTGAACATGCCCGATACCGCAGTATATAAATTTGAAACCCTCAACGGAAGAACTTATGTAGAGCTGGGTACCGGCATAGATAATATCTTCAAATTATTCCGCATCGATTTGGTATGGCGCGTATTGCCGACCCCGTTGCCCCCGGAAAGCGTAAGACGTTTTGGTGTTTTCTTCAGTTTCCGGCTTGCGTTTTAAGTGTCTGAAATACAATTATTGAATTAAAAGTTGTAGCGGGGCGCAACAATAACTATCTGCTCACGCGCACTCCCTTCCCAATACAGCTGAAACAAAAAAGGGGCGATTGGAAAATCGCCCCGCGGGTCATGCCCTCAAAGCTAATGCAATGACCCTATTTAACTGTAATTATTAATGATCAGTTTGTATTTGGTTTTATAGCCAGTACGATTCAAGTTTACAATTGTTTAAATTACATTTAATCTATGTATGGTTTGACGACAATTTGTGTTAATTCTGGCTTAAAAAACCCAACTTATCATGAGTGTTTTTACCTGATTTTTATTCTACCGTTACCTCGATAGATGCTGCCAGCGCACTGCCGTAAGAACGATGAATGCCATCAGCAAACTGCAGCGTCAGGCGATGCTTACCGGGAGGCAGTGTTAATGTTGCTTCTTTTTGCGCATTACCGAAATGGCGATGCGTAGAGTCCATGGGAATCACTGTACCGGCTTCCATAAATTCACCTGCATTGATCAGTATATGATGATGGCCGGACGCAGGTTTGATGCTGCCTGCGGTATCCACTGCAATGCCTTCCGCACCCATTTCTACGGTAAAGGGCGACTTCACCGTTTGGCCGTCTTTCAGATTGACAAAAAATACACGTGCTCCTTCGGGTATTGAAGGCAAGCCGGTGTCCTGCAAATTGGATGTATCAACCGAATGCATATGCGGTTGTTGTGCATCGGCCGATTTCACTTCGGCAGCAGGTACGTCGTTCACACGGGAACCACTGTCGTTACAGGCTATCAGACCTACAAGGATCAAGGCAGCAAAAAATTGAGATTTTCGCATAGTTTATTTTTAAAGTTTACGAACAAATTGTTGCAGGATAAGAAGGGGGCTGCCGGAATGTCCACCAAATCAGGGCAGCGTACTGTAGCAGGCATTTTATTGTTGAACGCAAAAATAATGGCTAAAGATTAATTGTCCCATTTTTGGTGGCATGGATTTATGAAAGGCTGTTGCCAGTGAAGGGCTTTTACCATACAGTGATTGCCGGGCGGCAGCAACCGGAATGAGCCCTGAAATATCCGGTTTACCAGCGCTGATACCAGGGTGCACCACGAACCTGGGGACCGTAAAACATAAAAACCGGTGATCCATAAACAAATGCGTCCGGTGTGTCACCCGGACGCATTTGTCGCAGCGCCTGTGGCTTGTTCGTTTTAGTATACTTCGCTGAATAACTTTTCCTGAGCTGAATACACCTTTGCTAATCGGTAATGCCTGTACTATTGGCCGGTTTTTCAAATGTCCATTCGCTGCGGTCCAGTGTGCGGCTTACCGGGTAAATTTCGTCCAGGGTATTGCCGTTATACATCCGCCCGTTTTTCATCACCATATGAATGGTGTTGCTGTTCCGGATATTATCGAGCGGGTTCTTGTCGAGAATAATCAGATCGGCCAATTTGCCGGCTTCAATACTGCCCAGGTCGGTGTGCAGCCCCAGCCCTTCTGCGCCCAGGATGGTAGCTGCTTTGAGCACGTCGTGGTTACGCATGCCACCACTTTGCAGGGCCCACAGTTCCCAGTGATAACCAAGTCCCTGCAACTGTCCATGGCTACCGATGCCGGCCAGCGCGCCTGCTTCTACCATGGCCTTCATGGATTTGGCATGTTTCTTAAACACATGCTCTTCGTCCATAAACCAGCCCGCACGACGCCGTGTTTTTTCCGCCAGTTCTTCATAGGGCGTAAAGAATTGCAGCTTTTTGTCGTGATAAGGATTTTCGGTTTCATAAAAATAGTTCTCAGCCCAGGGACCGCCATAAGCCACCAGCAGCGTGGGCGTTACACATATTTTTGATTCGGCAATGGTCTTGTACACATCTTTGTACAGGGGATATACAGGTATAGAGTGTTCATGACCGGGATAACCGTCTAACAGGTTGGTGATGTTGGTTTTATAGTTCAAACCGCCTTCTGTGGTGGGCATCAGGCCCTGTTCGCGCGCTGCATTGATGATCCATTGGCGTACATTGCGCGGCCCGGCCATATACATCTTGATGTATTTGGTGTCGTAATACTTGCTGTATTGCCGCAACACGTTGGCAGCATGGGCAGAGTCTTTGATGTTGTACATCCAGAATCCTACGCCGGGGCCGGTGGAGTATACGCGGGGGCCCACCATTTTGCCGGCTTCCACCATATCGCTGTACGTCAGTACGTCGGTAGTACCGGTTTGCGGGTCCCGGGTGGTGGTTACGCCATAAGCGAGGTTGGCGGCATAAATCCATACCTGGTTTTTATGAATGCCCCACTGCGGCCACATGTGCGAATGGGTGTCAACAAAACCGGGTATGATGGTTTTACCGGTGGCATCTATCACCTTCGCATTGCGGGGCACATCCAGCGTACCGCTTTTTCCTACAGCTTTGATGCGATTGTTTACTACCAGGATATCACCCTGTTCTATTACCTCATCTCCTCTCATGGTAATGATGCGTGCCCCTTTGAGCAACACCATACCGTTGGGATAATCTTTGGCGTAATACACCTTTACCTGCGTTTCTTCCGGTTCATACTTCGGTTCCTTTGAGGGAGTTTTCTGGGCCAGTGAATCTTTGGCTTTTGCTGTTGTGTCTTTGGTTACCTGCGTGGAATCAGATTTTGCTTTGGCCAGGGAATCGGCTTTTCTCTTTTCTTCTTCTTTTTTGGCAATTTTTACACTGTCGTCAAAAGCTTTTGCTTTGTCCACATCATACACAAAATGCGCATTGCCCAGCGACCAGTGCACGGTTTTACCATCTGCCTGCCAGCAGGCAAATTCGCCCCCCAGTTCTGTCAGTTTCCTCGCCGGGAAAGCTGCATTACCGGCATCGGCTACGGATATGGACGCCGGCTTGCCGGTTTTGGGTATGGTTACTACAAAAATGTCGTTGTTCACCTGGGCAAGTGCGCGGTCACCCAGCGGCGACATGGTAATCTGGTCGGCCGTAGAAGGCAATTGCACTTCCATGGCCTGCGCCAACTTTTCATTCATCAGGCAGAAATCCGTTGGCTTTATTGCCTGCCTATGATCATGTTCTTCATTTTTCCAGTTGCTGATGCCATAAGTGGTAATGCCGGTGATGCGGGCATGTGTTTTTTCATCGGTCCCGTCCCACCGGATAGACACAAGACTGCCACCCTGGTTCAGGTAAATACGGTCTTCTCCTTTTACAAAATGCGGGTTATTGCGGCCTCTTGCCTTGTCTATCACCGTTATATCGCCACCGCTGGCGCTGATCCAGCAGAGTTCATTTTCTGCACCATTCATGCTGTGCCCGATGGATTCATAAAATCTTTGCAAAGGACCACGAATAAACACGATGCGGTCATTGTTCCAGCTGTATACCGGGTTGGCGTACAACGCAGGCGTTTGGGTAAGTTTTCGCACGTTGGCTTTTCCGTTCACCGACACTTGGTACAGGTGACCGCCTTCGGGCGCCCAGGTGGTAAACACAATATAATTGCCATCCGGCGACCAGGCAGGATCTGCTTCAGTAAAATCATGGTTGGTTAACCTGCGCGGCGTTCCATTGGGATAATCCATTACATACAAACGGTTCAGCGCCGTAAAGGCAAGTTTCTTTCCATCCGGTGAAGGCACCGCACTGCGAATCTGCGTTACCAGCGCGTGTGAAGTGTCTTTAATGGGATAAGTAAAAGCAAGGCGCGGTCCCAATTCCAGTTCCAGTTCGGCAGTAAACGGAATTTCCACCGGCACGCTACCGTCTATGGGTATGCGATAAATTTTGCCGCCATAGGCCGCAATCACCGCTTTGCTGTCGGGGGTAAAGCACATGCCGGGCAGCACGCCCATGGTGGCAATGGATTCCTGGTCGTCGCGCTGTACCGGCCAGGCCAGCCATTTTTCATCGCCGGTTTCGCGGTTGTGGAGCACCAACCCGGTTTTGTCTTCATACCGCGATCCATATACCATCCATTTTCCATCTTTTGACAATACCGGCGTAAAGGCAGAACCATAGCGGGAAGTAATGGTAGTGGTTTTGCCATTTTCCCTGTCGTATACGCCTAACTGGTATTGCGGCATGGGCGCATTGTAATTCCAGTACCCGGAGCGCCGCGAGAAATAGATATAGCGTCCGTCGGGACTTACGGCAGGGTCAATGGTTTTGATACCGGCGGCATCGGTGAGCTGGGTGCCGGTACCGGCATCTATATGAATAAGCCAGAGCTGCATGTCGAGGCGTCCCTTGGCGGCCACCACGTAATTGCCATCGGGCGTCCAGTCAGCACTGGTAAAATTCCTGTCGCGTTCTTTGGTGATTTGCACCGTGTCTTTTTTCACAAGGTCTATGTACCAGAGATTTTCCGACCCGCTGCGATCGGAAGTAAAAAGTATTTTCTTGCCATCGGGACTATAACGCGGATGCGTGTCGAATGCAAGCCCTTTGGTAAGCGGTGTGGCTTTACCGCCAGTGGCCGGCACGGTAAAGAGATCGCCCATGAGATCGAACACGATGGTTTTTCCGTCGGGACTGATATCTACCGACATCCAGGTGCCTTCGTTGGTAGTAAAAGAAATTTTTCTGGCCGGTTTTAGTGGCAGGTCTTTATATACGGTAAATGTAACAGAATCTTTCCTGGTGGTATCGCCCGGCAGCAAACCGGTTTGCCCACCTGCACCCGTGATGGGTGGCGCTGCAGCAATAACGGTTCCGGCAATCAATACAAGCAAAATAACCAGGCCGCAGTTGTCCCGGCGAAGAAAAGGGAAAGTCATATGACACGTAGATTTTTGTTTTTGCAGGAAATTACTGCGTTTGCGCGAACAGCCGGCAACCGTTTATAAAATCATTGAAAGTGGTGAGCGCAGGTAGCAAATCCTTCTTACCCCATTGCTTGCAACAGGCGTTCACAAGCCAGGGTTATTTCCTCTTCCGTTATTATTAAAGGCGGCGCTATGCGCAGGCATTGCGGGGCAAACAGGAACCAGTCGGTGAGTACGCCCGTTTGATTCTCTTCCACGCGCAGGCAATAATCAATGATGGCTTTGTTGGTTTCATAGCTGTCGAACTCCACGGCTATCAGCAAGCCTGCACTGCGAACAGCTTTGATTTTTTTATGCTGCAGCAATTGAAGAAAGCGTTGTTCTTTTGCCGAAACCTGCTCAGGGAGTTTTTCCTGGAGCAACGCTTTCATAGCCGCCATACCTGCCGCACAACATACAGGATGGCCACCAAAAGTAGTGATATGTCCCAGCACCGGATTGACCGTGAACTGGTCCATGAGGTTTTTGCCGGCAATAAACGCACCAAGCGGCATGCCGCCGCCCAGCGCTTTCCCAAGCAGCAAAATATCCGGAACAATATCCAGTTGTTCAAAAGCCCACAACGTGCCCGTGCGGCCAAAACCCGTCTGTATCTCATCCACCACCAGCAAGGCGCCTGTTTCATCACAGCGTTTGCGCAGCGCCTGCATCCAGGCCTTGGTTGCCGGATAAATACCCCGTTCAGCCTGTACCGGTTCCACTATTACGCAGGCGGTATCAGCAGAAATTTCATTGAGGCTGTCAAAAGAATTGTATTCAAGGCGCCGGATGCCGGGCAGCAGCGGACGAAATGCATTGCGCCAATATTCATCGCCCAGGATACTGAGCGCCCCCTGCGTAGAACCATGATAGCTTTTATTAAAAGCAGCGATCTCTGTTCTGCCTGTTGCCCGCTTGGCCAGTTTCATGGCGCCTTCTACAGCTTCGGCGCCGGAGTTGGTAAAGTATACCGAATGGAGGGAGGGCGGCAAATGTTCGGCCAGCAAACGGGCATACTGCACCTGCGGCGTTTCCACCAGTTCACCATACACGAGCACATGCAGGTAGTTGTCCAGTTGCTTTTTGATGGCTTTGATCACTTCCGGATGCCGGTGCCCCACATTGCATACGCTGATACCTGCTATGAGGTCGATATATTTTTTTCCGTTAGCATCTTTCAGCACCGAACCTTCTGCTTTTACTATTTCCAATGCCAGCGGTGACGGAGAAGTCTGCGCCACGTGTTGCAAAAACAGCTGGTAATTTCCTCCGCGGGCGGCTACTGCTGTTTCGGATAATGATCGCTTTTGCTTGCTCATAAGTTCAAATATCGTAACAATTTGAAGATATTTGCATAACCATTTCGCCATTCAACCATTCATGCTAACCACATTTTTATCACACAACGTATACCCATGCCAGTTATATTACATGTAGAAGGTACCTACCCTACATTCGGAAACAACTGTTTTATTGCGCCAAACGCCACTATTGTAGGCGATGTTATTATGGGCGATGATTGCAGTGTATGGTTCAATGCCGTTATCCGCGGCGATGTGAACAGCATCCGGATGGGCAATAAGGTGAACGTGCAGGACGGTGCTGTGATTCATTGTACGTATCAGCGCACGCAGGCCATTATCGGCAACAATGTTTCCATTGGGCACAATGCCATTGTACATGGCTGTACGCTGGCAGACAATGTGCTGATCGGCATGGGCGCCATTGTGATGGACCGTGCGGAGGTGGGCAGCAATTCCATTATTGCGGCCGGGGCCGTGGTGCTGGAAGGGACCAAAGTGCCACCCAACACCATATTTGCGGGCGTGCCTGCCAAAAAGGTGAAGGATATTGAACCCGCTCACATTCAAGGCGAAATAAACAGAATTGCCAATAATTATGTGAAATACGCCGATTGGTTCAGGGATCAGGTAAATAGTTAAAAAAGGCAGGGCTATTGCATGGACCGGATATTATGATTAGATTTATTAAGGTTTTTAACTAATGGAAAAACAAGCAATTCTTATGAAATCTGTCCGCCATTCTCTCCTGTTTGCTGTCTGTGCTTTCGCCATATTCTTTTTGAGTTCCTGTGCACGCTATGGTTGTCCCAGCAATGGTAAAAATGTGGGGGCAGAAAGAATTCTGAGTGGAGAAAAAGTACCAAAAGCAAAGAAGTTCAAGTCGTAAAAATTCTGGTCACACGCCCGTTTTGCGTTCGTACCCTTTAGATAACCTAAATCCGTTTTTATGAGCCTCACTTTACGCACAGACTTCGGTTGCACTGAAGCCATTATTGACGACGATTGCGGCCTCAAGAGATTTTATGAAGTGGCCGACATACTCAGCGACGATCTGCAGATCCGGTTTACCAAAAAGGAAGATGATTTTGATACCCTTACCTGGAGTTTTTTGTACAAGGATCATGTTTTAACGCTTCACTACAACATCTACACCGGCATCAGCATTTATCCTTACAAGTTTCGCAATGCGCCCCGCAAAGACAACGACGCCGTTATTGAAGTGGCGAAGTTCCTGGAAAATAAACTGCTGGTGCACCAGGCCAGGCGGTATATTTCGTAAGCAGGTGTATCGCTGAATGGTTGGATTGTTAAATGGTTGCACCAAAAACTGATTCAACTTTTTAACAATCCAGCCATTCAATAATTTCTGTCATCAATACTGTCCAGGATATTACAATAGCTGATATACCTTTCTACATGAATACGCCCTTCTTCGAGGGCTTTTTTTATGGCGCATCCCGGCTCATTTACATGCAGGCAGTTATTGAACTGGCAATCGATGATAAGCTTTGCCATTTCAGGAAAATAATGAGAGAGTTCCTGCCTCGAAATATCCACCAGCCCGAACTCGCGCATACCGGGCGTATCGATTACCTGGCCTGTGCCCGGCGCCGGAATATCAAACATTTCAGCAAAGGTGGTGGTGTGCATGCCCTTGCCGCTCCAGCCGCTCACGTCCTGCGTTTTCAGTTGCATACCGGGAAATACTGCATTGATGAACGACGATTTCCCCACCCCTGAATGGCCGCTCAGCAGGGTAATCTTGCCATTGAGCAATTGCTTTACTTCCTCTATGCCCTGTTTGTCTTTTACAGAAATCAGCAAGGTGGTATAGCCAATGTTCCGGTACATCTGCTCCATTTCCCCATACTTCTCCAGCTCTTTCTTTTTGTACAGGTCGGCCTTGTTGAATACCACCATGGCGGGCACATGGTAGGCTTCGCAGGTAACCAGGAAACGGTCAATGAATCCCTGCGAGGTGCGCGGCTCTTTCAGTGTGGCAAACAGCAGCGACTGATCAATATTGGCCGCTACAATATGGTGTTGTTTTTTATGGGACGGCGACTGCCGGTTGATATAATTCCGGCGCGGATGAATGCCGGTAATGATGGCCGTATTTTCCGTTTCGAGTTCTGTTTCCACTTCTACCTCATCGCCCACTGCCACCGGGTTGGTAGAAGTAATATCATCAATTTTGAATACCCCTTTGATGCGGGCATTCAAAAATTTTCCAGCCTCTGTTTTAACGAGGTACCAGCTACCAGTAGATTTATACACGATGGCTTTCATCAGTATCAAAGGTAAGCGAGACGGGCGTGGAATAGATATGCTTTCGGTTCAAAATTTTCTTATGGAAATTTTCTGAACAAGGTATACTTCAGCACTACTTCCAGGATCAGCAGGATGGCTGCAGCAATAGCAAAGGGGAAGAAGCGCTCCGTATAGCGGGTAAAGCTGGTCACCTGGATTTTTGATTTTTCCAGCTTGTCGATTTCACTATAGATTTTTTTCAGGCTTTCGTTGTCGCGGGCGCGGAAATACAAACCGCCCGTTTCTTCGGCAATGTGCCGCAAGAGTTTTTCATCAATATTCACCTTTTGCTGCCGGGTGGTAGTGCCGCCAGCCATATCGGGAATCGGCACCGGAGCAGTACCTTCTGTTCCTACACCGATCGTATATACGCGAATGTTGTAGGCTTTGGCCAGTTCTTTTCCTGCCAGCGGATCAATTCTGCCGCCCTGGTCTTCGCCGTCGGTAAGCAGGATGATGATTTTGGATTTTGTTTTGGAATCTTTCAGGCGGTCCACACTTACCCCCAGACCATCGCCAATGGCGGTACCGTCTTCCAGCAAGCCCCGCTGTATATTGAAAATTTGCGTTCGCAATACATTCTTGTCGGTGGTAAGCGGCACCAGCGTAAAACTTTCACCCGAAAAGATCACCACCCCGATGCGGTCGGTAGTGCGTTGCGCCACGAAATCAGCGGCCACCTGTTTGGCTGCTTCCAGGCGATCGGGCAGCAGGTCCTGGGCAAGCATACTGCCACTTACGTCCATGCAGATAATGATGTCGATGCCCTCTCCTGTTTGCAGTTCTTCGTCATTGCGGGTTTGGGGCCGCGCCAGTGCAACGACCAGCAAACAAATCGCCAGCAATCGAAATACAAAGGGTGTATGGCGCAGCATGATCTTCCACGACCCGTTGGCCCTGAAATGCATTACCGAAGAAAGGAGCATCGTTGCCTGTCCCGCATCCCCGCGCTTCCAGTACCAATATACCAGCAATGGCGCCAGCAGGAAGCCTGCAAATACCCAGGGGTAGGCAAAGGTGATATGTTGAAACCAGTTGTACAACAATGCAACTATAATTTATCTGTTTACCGTTGACCGGTCATTGTTTGCGGTTACGCTTTCGCTTTCCGCCGCTATCATATTTTCGTATGTACGTTGCAGGGAGCTAATGGCCGTTCGAACGATATTGAGATTCTTTTCATGCTCATTGGTGTCCGGCTGGTATTTGGCAAATTTTACAAAATCGGCCACGCGCAGCGCGCTTACCAATGATGAAAAATTATCCCTCTCCGGGAACAAATCGCGCAGCTGCAGGATCAATTCATCATTGGTTTTTTCCATGGTGGCAATTTGCCACTGCTTCCACACATACACTCTTAGAATATCGTTCAACCGGCTATAATAGGTTTTGATCTGGCCGTTCTGTAAATATCCGTTTTCACGCAATTCATCCAGCGCCTGCATGGCGTCCTGGTAGGGGGAGAGCAGAGGAACTGCCTCCTGTTGTACAGGCGCCGGCAACTTCCGGCGGCGCAAGAGGTAAACCATACCGGCCGCGGCTAATACAACGGCCCCGCCAATGATCCAGGGTAAGTAACGCAACCAGGCCGGCGGCGGCACTTCCTCGATGTTTTTGATATCGCGATAGTCTTCAGCAGGATCAAATGCCGCCCAGGCCACTTTAACCGGCACTGAATCCGTATAATAAGTTTTGTCCCCAATTTTGATAGCCAGGGGGGGAATGGCCCAATAGCCGGAATCGAAGCTGGTAATGGTGATGGCTTGTTGAATGGCTTTGCCGTCGATGCCATCCGTAGTGTCCACGGATCCCTTTTCAATAAATTCAAAATGTGGGATGGTATCAAAATTGAACCAGGTGATGCGCTGTCCCAGCGGCGTACGCACATCCAGCAACAGCGTAATCGGTTCGCCAATGAGCAGGCTGTCGCGGTCTACGGTAGCGCGCACCAGTACCTGTGCAGTGGTGGCCAGGGGACATGCACCCGTTATTATAGCAACAAGAACAATATAGCGCAACAGTTTCAGCATATCAGCGATTGCGGCCAATAAAAAATTTCTGAAGCACTTTTACATAATCTTCATCAGTCCGAATGTGCAGGAGGTCGCAGCCTGCGCGCAAAAAAACGCTTTTACAATAATCGGTATGTTGAAAAAAGGCCTGCTGGTATTGCAGCCTCACATAATTGTTGGTGGTATCGATCCATTTGATGGTACCCGTTTCCGCATCTTCAGCCTGTAACAACCCGGCATAAGGCAGTTGCACGTCTGCCGCATCGTACACCTTGATGCCCACCACATCGTGTTTTTTGCCGGCCACTTTGAGTGCGTCTTCAAAAGCAGGGTCAAGAAAATCGCTCAGGGCAAATACAATACATTTCTGCCTGTTGGTATTGTTGAGCAGGCGTAATGCTTCCGCAAAACGGGTACCGCGCTGGCGGGGCTCCATGGTGAGGAGCTGGCGCACGATGTACAGCACATGATCCCGTCCTTTCTTGGGGGGAATGTATTGCTCCACCCGGTCGCTGAAAAAAATGATGCCCACCTTATCGTTGTTGCTGATGGCAGAAAAAGCCAGCACGGCCGCAATTTCTGTGATCAGATCTTTTTTGCGCGCATGTACCGTACCAAAGAGCGAGCTATTGCTCACATCAGCCAGCAGCATCACGGTGAGCTCGCGTTCTTCTTCAAAAACCTTGCTGAACGGATGATTGAAACGCGCCGACACATTCCAGTCGATAAACCGGATATCATCACCATGATGATATTCGCGCACTTCCTTGAACAACATGCCCCTTCCCTTAAAAGCACTGTGATACTCACCCGAAAACAGGTGACGGGTAAGCTTTTTGCTTTTAATTTCCAGTTCTCTTACTTTCTTTAATATTTCGGCGGTTGTGAGCATTGGTGGTATTCAGTTTCTCACGGCACCTGGATGACGCGCAATACTTCGTCAATTACATTTTCGGTATTTACATTTTCCGCTTCGGCTTCATACGTGAGGCCGATGCGGTGACGCAATACATCTTTGGAAATACTGCGCACATCTTCGGGAATTACAAATCCGCGTTTGTTGAGAAAGGCCTGTGCCTTGGCCGCCAACGCCAGGTTGATGCTGGCGCGCGGAGAACCGCCATAGGCAATCAGCGGACGCAGTTTATCGATCCGGTACCGTTCGGGGTAGCGGGTGGCAAACACGATATCGAGAATATAATTTTCCACTTTTTCATCCATATATACCTGCCGCACCAGGTCTCTTGCCTGCAACACCTCCTGCATGGTCACTACCGGCTTTACTTCAGGCAAATGAGCATTTTGCACGTTCTGCCGGATGATCAGTTGTTCTTCCTGTTTGGTAGGATATCCTACAATCACCTTCATGATAAAACGGTCCTGCTGGGCTTCCGGCAGCGGATAGGTCCCCTCCTGCTCCAGCGGATTCTGGGTGGCCAGCACCAGGAAAGGCTCTTCCAGTTTGTATGTTTGTTCGCCGATGGTTACCTGCCGCTCCTGCATGGCTTCGAGCAGCGCGCTCTGCACTTTGGCCGGCGCCCGGTTGATTTCATCGGCCAGCACAAAATTGGCAAAGATGGGCCCTTTGCGCACAAAAAATTCATTCTTCTGCTGATTATAGATCATGGTGCCGATAACGTCGGCAGGCAGTAAATCGGGGGTAAACTGAATACGACTGAACTTTGCATGCACCGCCTGGGCAAGCGATTTGATGATGAGGGTTTTGGCCAGCCCGGGTACGCCTTCCAGCAACACATGCCCATTGCTCAACAATCCGATCAACAATCGGTCCAGCATGTGGTGCTGCCCCACAATCACGCGTCCTGCCTCATCCCGTAGCCGGTCAATAAATGCACTGTGATATTGGATTTTCTCGTTGAGTTGTTTTATATCTTCGGCTGTCAATAGCATATAGCGGGTTTAGTATGAATGTCTGATTATCAAAGATGTAAAAATACGAACTCTGTAGTTGCAAGATGCTTGCCAACTTGTTAAACGGGGGCGAAAAAGCACAATAAAACGGCCCAAAACTTAGTTATGGTATAAGTATTGTTCTCATTCACCAAATATTGTTCTCATTTCACCAAAACCTGCACCATGAACCATTGTAAGTTACTCACCTTAAGCCTGATCGCACTATCTTTTTTCAGTTGTCAAAAGGAAAGCTCCAATGACGACGAAAGCAAAAGTCCCGCTAAGAGAATGGAGCTGATCACCAAAGCTCCATGGATATACCACCACGCCGGCCTGGATATGAATGGAGATAATACGGGCGAAACGGCCATTCCGTCCGGTTACCTGGAAGATTGCGATCTTGATAATATCATTACCCTGAATGCAGACGGTAGCGGAACAGTTGACGAAGGCGCCACCAAATGCGATGCCGGAGCCCCTCAAAGTTATCCGCTTACCTGGGAATTTAAAGATAATGCCAACGTGGTTACCATCCCCAATGGATCCTTTGGCCCACTTTCAGGCGATGCTATCATTCTGGAACTCACAGAAACCAAATTGAAGCTGAAAAAAGATGTTACCATTCCCTTGCTCAACACAGTAACTGTTATTGTAGAACTCAAACATCCGTAGCAGTAGTTCGTTGAGTTATAAACGTTTTATGCGCTTGTCATCACGCATTTCTTTGTTGCATATAGACATATTGTAAATTAAACTAACCTGAACGATCATTTGTAAGCAGGTTGTAATCACCTCTTTGATTATTCGATCTTTCTTCGTTTCTTGTCATTTGTCAATTTTACTATCAAGATTTGTTACCCTATGAAGAAGAAACTGACACACCTGTGTTGGCTTATTGTATTTGTTTCAGCTGCATTCGCTTGTAAAAAAGACAAGCCGGGCGCTGATTACACTGCGCTGCTGGTACGCCAACCGTGGAAGTATGATGTGATGGGCGCAGATTACAATAAAGACGGCAAAATAGATTTCCAGACGACCCTGGCTCCCTGTCTGTCAGACGAACTCATTTATTTTTTTGAAGATGGCAATGGCCTGCTCGACCAGGGCGCCAATCTTTGTTATCCCGCATTTCCGCAAACGCAGGACTTTACCTGGCAGCTACTGAACAATAATACACAACTGGAATATGCAGGGGCCACCTACACCATTCTCCAGTTGGATGAAACGCACCTGACCGTCTATACCGATGAATTCGTGGGCGATGAAACCATTCGACAGATAGCGCGGTATAAGCATTAAAGAAGATTACGCAAGGTATTTTCCAACAATCGGAACGCGGCGCCCCACCCCAAACGCTTTGCAGCTCACCCGTATTATGGGACAGAACTGGTTGCGTTTGTATTCGTTGGTGTTCACCAGCTTTAATACACGCTTTACCAGTTGCTCTTCAATGCCCATGGCAATGATTTCTTTGGGTCCCTGGCGTCTTTCAATATACTGGTATAGTACTTTATCGAGCAGGGGATAATCTGGCAGGCTGTCGCTGTCTTTCTGATTGGGACGCAATTCAGCCGAAGGCGCTTTGTTGATGATATTGGCTGGAATGATCTCCCCGTTGCGGTTAATGTAATTGGCCAGCGCATAAACCTGCGTTTTATATACATCGCCCAGCACGCTGAGACCACCGGCCATATCGCCATAGAGCGTGCCATACCCGGTAGCCAGTTCGCTTTTGTTGGAAGTATTCAGTAATATATAACCGAATTTGTTGGCTATCGCCATCAGCAGGTTACCTCTTGCACGGCTTTGGATATTTTCTTCTGCCAGTCCGAAAGGAAGATCGTTGAATACCGGCTGCAGGGTGCGCATGAAAGCTTCATAGATATCCTTTATGGGCAGGATATCATAGGGGTTCTGCAGGTTTTTGCTAAGCTGTTCCGCATCGCTCACACTGTGTTCGCTTGAAAACTGCGAAGGCATCAATATGCTGCGCACATTTTCACGCCCCAGTGCCGCGCATGCTATGGCAAGGGTTACGGCACTGTCAATGCCGCCGGAAGAACCAAGAATGGCTTTGGAAAATCCCATTTTACGGAAATAGTCGCGTATGCCGAGGATCAGCGCTTCGTATATCTGGCTGATGTTTTTTTCTTCAATGAGATAATCGATAATCTTGTTGGGATCTTTTACTTTCGACACGCGCATTTCCTTATCAAACTCCTTCACCGGCCCGCGGGCCACCTTGCTCTTTTTCTGCTTCCTGATTTCTTCGAGATCAACAATAGCAAAATCTTCTTCAAAGAATTTCATTTCCTTCACCACATGGCCGTGCGCGTCCATGACCATGCTGCCGCCATCAAATACAATTTCCGTTTGCGACCCTACCGCATTGCAGTAAAACATCGGCAGGTTGTACTTCAGCACATTGGCGCGGATAATTTCAGTGCGGTCTTCATCATGATCATAATCAAACGGCGAAGCTGAAATATTGATCATGAGATCAGGCTCCTGCTTCACCAGGTGGTCCATGGGACAAATGCGGTAGAGCGGGTTATCGCCCAGGTTCCAGATGTCTTCGCAAATGGTGAGCGCAATTTTCCTGTCTTTGAATTCAATCACGTTCCATTCATAACCCGGTTCAAAATAGCGGTATTCATCAAACACATCGTAATTTGGCAATAATGTTTTATGCGCCACGCCCAGCACTTCGCGCTTGTACAGGAACCACGCAGCATTGAACAAATCCTTGCCCTCTTTCTGCGGGTTGCGCTGTGGCGCGCCTACAATGACGCCAATATCGTCTGTAAGTTCACGAATGATATCGATGGCCCGGTAACATTCATTGATATAATCGTCAAATTCCAGAAAATCGCGGGGAGGGTATCCACAGATGCTTAATTCGGAAAACACCACCAGGTCGGCTTTCCGGCTGCGCGCATATTGAATGGCTCCCATAATTTTGCGGGTATTGTCTTCAAAATTGCCTATGTGATAATTCTGCTGGGCAAGTGCGATTTTCATGGCCCCGAAGTTAATGCAAACCGGTGACTGGTACTAGTGAGCAGGGCATGAGAACCTTAGCACTATTTTTACAACATTATTCACCTTCTATCGTTCTTTGGGTTATGAAAAAGACTGGCTTTGTTCTGATACTTTCGATAGTTTTATTTGCCTGCCGCGACAATAATATTCCCGATGTTTCCGGCATAAAAGTTAACCTGGAAGTAAAGCGCTTTGAGCAGGATTTCTTTGGTATGGACACCAACAATATTACTACGGGTCTGCAGCAACTGCGCGAAAAATACCCCGTTTTCCTGGACGATTTCCTGTACAACATCCTCGAACTGCCTCCGCTTACCGATACCAGCGTAACTGCAATGGGGCTCATCAAAAAATTTATCACCGATTACCGGCCCATCTACGATTCGGCCATGGATGTTTTCAAAAATTTCAACAGGCTGGCAGAAGAGGTGCGGGAGGGACTGCGCTTCGTAAAACATTATTTTCCGGCTTATAATCCTCCCCCCTATCTCATCACATTCATAGGTCCCCTGGAAGGGTATAGCGATGTAATTACCACCAATGCGCTGGCGGTAGGCCTGCAATTGCATATGGGCAGCAATTTTTCGTATTACACCAGCGATGTTGGACAGTCTGTTTACCCCATGTACCTGTCAAGGCGTTTCATACCGCAAACCGTGGTGGTGAACTGCTTGAAGAACATCATATCCGACATTGCGCCCGACGCCGCTCCCGGCCGGCCATTGATAGAACAAATGGTGGAAGCCGGAAAGCGCTTATATGTGCTGGATAAACTGTTGCCCCATACCCCCGATACCCTGAAAATAGGGTATACCCGGAGTCAATTACAGGGCTGTTACGATAACGAAGGACGCATCTGGAATTTCTTTGTATCGAATAATTTCCTCTACACCATTGAACCGGCTTTGATCGGCGGGTTTATGAACGATGGGCCCAACACGCCCGAACTCGGCGAAGGTTCACCCGGCGCCATCGGCCATTTTACAGGCTGGCAGATCGTTAAGAAATACATGGCCAAGAACGACACGCTTTCGCTGGCCGAATTGCTGCACACGGACCCGCTAACCATTTTTAACGAGAGTAAATACAAACCGAATTAAAGGACCAATACAACGCTAATACCCATTTTCTTTATACTTCCCAATTTTCTCTCTCAACAGTTGCCGTGCCGCCTGCAGGGAGATGATGTCGTTGAAAGAATCTTTGGGAACAAGAAAAAAAGAACGCGCATCGAAGTACAGGTGAAAAAAGTAGGGGCTTTCTACAAAGTGACTGAACTGTTTCCAGGCCCATCCTTTTGACCCTTTTTCAGTTTCCAGCACCACATATTCATCCTGGAAATGCATGGTGAAATGGTCACGAAAAGTGTGCGATTTACGGTAAATGCTGCGGGGCAAAATGCGCCAGATCACCAGCATCAGCAAAAACCATAACACGGAAAAGATCAGGAACGACAGTGGCTGTATTTTTTTGAAAGCAAACAATACAGCTGAAGCAATCGCAAATACATTGATCAGGATCAGCAGGGTCTTGATTTCTGGTCGCATCAGGAAGTGATACCGGAGCGCCTGGATAACCTGCTTTTTATCGTAGCCAAATTGAACAGTCATTCATAAGCATTAAGGGCAATAAAAATACGAAATACGAAGAGTGAATAGTCAAAAATAAAATAGCTGGCAACCACAGTATGTTGCAAAGCGCCTGCTATTGATCAGCTGCATTTTACTACGGCATTTTCAATTCTTTTTCATTTACCGTCCACGATGCCAGCAATTCTCCTTTGATGCCCAAAAATTCCACGAGGAGTTTGCGTGCCCCACGTTCGCCGGAAATGGAGATGCGGGTATAATTTTGTTGCTCTACCAGTGTGCCGTTGACGCGCGCTGCGTTGTCTTTTTCGCGGCCGGATACCTTTCCTACTCCCGAAGTAAGCGGTGAAGAAGTGATATCGTATAAAGTATAGCCCCGCGTGCGGTCGTAGCGGATTATTTCACTGTGGTGACGATCGCCGGTAAGAAATAGCACGCCGTTGATGCGTTGGTCCATGAGAAAGCCCATGAGTTCGTTAAACTCCACCGGGTAGCTCTGCATACAGTCGTATGGGGAAGCGGGATTCAACACCTGGCTGCCTGTTACAATAAATTTGAACGTTGCCCTGCTTTGCAACAAGGCATTCTTCAACCAGTCCATTTGCTTTTTACCCCACATGCGTTTCTCAGGATTAGGCTGGCCATTTACGTAGGGGGCCATATCGTCGTTGCTGCGGAAATAGCGGTCGTCCATCAGGAAGAAATCTGCATCGCCGTATTGAAAGCGGGAATAAATGCCTTCATTGTCCTGGCCATAAGTGGGATTGGCCCAATAGTTCATAAACACCTTGCGCGCCGTATCCCTGAACACAAAACTTTTGTCGGCATTGTTGGGACCAAAATCGTGATCGTCCCAGACAGCATAATGCGGCATTGCTTTCAACAAGGGTTGCAGTATGGGCAATGCCCGGTCGCGGTGGGCACGGTACCATATCCCCCAGGCGCTGTAAAAATCAGCTTCACGCAAATACCAGTTATCGCCGAGCCACAACATGAAAGCGGCTTTTTCTTTCGCCATTGTTTCAAAGATGGAAGAGTCTTTGCCATAGGGCGTTCCGGGGCGGTCAAACGGCGGTTCGTTAAAATAGGCGCAGCTGCCGGCGATAAATGAAAAATCGGGTGCGGGTTTGCGCCATTGCCACAAGTCCTGCGTGGTAAAACTGCCATCTGCAACAGCCGGTTTCTTGTTGGCTTGGTTATCAACGGTTACGGCATATTCATACGTGGTGTTCGGTTCAAGCGCCACCAGGTCAAACACCACAGGGGCATACCAGGCAGTGGCATCCGTATTGGTTACCAGTTGCCTGGCCGTGGCCGGCTGGCCTTTTTTCCAGTACCACAGGGCAGCTTTTGAACCAGGCTTCACTTCCACCCATACGCGGGCCGTGCGCAATTCCACATACCCTACCATGGGACCGGATACCACCTGTGCATTGGTAGTTACAGCGATCAATAAAAAGCTAACGAAGAACGGTAATAGCAATAGGGATCTCATGCAGTGTAGAATTGACCTGCAAAATAGGGAAAAGCAGCCGGAGGCGGATGCACCAGCCGCTGTAGGTCACATTGTTTTATTGTTAAGTGGCTGATCAATGCAACCAGGTAACAACGATAATCAGTGGAACAGTCCCTGTTTGGCCTGTTTATTTAACCTGTCTGCCGCATTTCGCCTTTCCGTTAGCGGCTTCATAGGGAGTAATGTAACGATTACAGGCAGAAGCTAATACAATGATAAGCGCCAGTAAGGCGAGCATGGTTTTCATTTTCATACCGTCCGGTATTGGGTTTAGAATAGGGTTAACGAAATAAAAGCTCGTTTCAGTACGCCCTATGCTGTGAAAATGATGCCAAAAAACGGGCTATGGTAAAATTGCGGGTAATGCAATTAGAAGAACCATTGTGCCTGAATCACTTATTTTTTATTTCTATATGAAAAATACGGTGAAGGATGCGTGTTTTTCCGATAGAGGGCCCGTTCTGTGCCGGGTTTCCGGCTATAAAGTTCGGCGTTGGGTTTCCGGCAGTAAAAAAATCCGCCCATAAAAATGAGCGGATTGAAGTTTATGTTAATAACCGTCCTAAAATACCAACGCTTTCTAGCTGCAGCCCATACTATTGCCGCAATTCAAACATTTGTAGCAGGTACCACTGCGGATGGTGATGTGGCCGCACACATTACAAGCCGGTGCATCACTTTGCATACTCTTCGCGGCCGCATTTACTGCATCCAGACCGGTTTCAGCTTTTTTAGCAATGCTTTTCACGCTCTTCACGGGTTCAGGTTCTGTTGTTTTTGCCACTTTCGGGGCCACTACACGTACATCACTTAATGCCGGTGTTTTTTTTTCATATTCCAGTGTGGCTGGAATTTCATCCCAATCGTCGGTGCCGGTATTCATCACTTCGGGGCGGTCCAGTACATGCACCAGGTCGGTCCTGCCCAGGTATTCATAAGCCAGTGCACGGAATATGAAGTCAACTATGGAGGTAGTGCTCTTGATATTCGGATGGTCTACCATGCCGGAAGGCTCAAAGCGGGTAAACACAAATTTCTCTACAAACTCTTCCAGCGGTACGCCGTATTGCAGGCCAATGGAAATGGCAATGGCAAAACAGTTCAGCATACTACGCATGGTAGCGCCTTCCTTGGCCATATCGATGAAGATCTCGCCCACAGTACCGTCGCTGTATTCACCGGTACGGAGGAAGATGGCCTGGCCGTTGATTTTTGCTTTTTGCGTAAACCCGCGGCGTTTGGCCGGCAGTGTTCTGCGCTCTACAATCCGCGCCAGTTCGCGTTTCAGTTTCGTATCGGGCGATGCCTGTACGCGCTTCTGCACTTCGCCCAGCAGTTCGGCAATGGTAAGCTTGCTCAGGTCTACCATGGTAGATTCTGCTTCTTTCCTGCCCTTCTCCTCTGCTTTGCTTTCTTCGGCGTCTTCTGCCTTTTTCTTTTTATCGCTCTTATTGCTCAATGGCTGGCTCAGTTTGGAACCATCACGGTAAAGCGCACACGCTTTCAGGCCCAACTTCCAGCTCATCATATAAGCATCGGCAATTTCTTCAACGGTTGCTTCATTGGGCAGGTTGATGGTTTTAGAGATGGCCCCGCTGAGGAAAGGCTGTGCTGCAGCCATCATGCGGATATGGCCATGAGCATGGATGTAACGCTTACCTTTCTTACCACATTTGTTGGCGCAATCAAATACAGGCAGGTGTTCTTCCTTCAGGTAAGGAGCGCCTTCTACCGTCATGGTACCGCATACATAGTCGTTGGCAGCTTCAATTTGTTCTTCGGTAAAGCCCAGTGCTTCCAGCAGGCTCCACTCGAAATTGAAGTATTGTTCGGGTTTGAAGCCAAGCCTTTGCAGGCATTCTTCACCGAGCGTATATACGTTGAATACAAATCCGATTTCAAAGGCAGAAGCCACCGCTGCATCCAGTTTCCTGATCTCTTCCGCTATGAATCCTTTTTCGCTCAGGGTCTGGTGATTGATATGCGGCGCACCGGCAAAGGTCCCGGCGCCAACGGCATATTTCACAATGGCGTCTATTTCTTTTTGCTTGTAGCCGAGGTTCTTCAATGCAGTAGGTACCGACTGGTTGATGATCTTGAAATAACCACCGCCACTGAGCTTTTTGAATTTCACCAAAGCGAAATCAGGTTCTACGCCGGTAGTATCGCAGTCCATCACCAGGCCGATGGTGCCGGTGGGAGCAATTACCGTTACCTGTGCGTTGCGGTAGCCATATTTTTCACCCATCTGCACAGCTTCGTCCCATGCCTTGGTAGCTGCTTTCAGCAGGTAATCAGGACAATAGCGCGCCTTGATGCCCTGCGGTTTAATGCTCAGCCCTTCATAATCATCTGCGTCGTAGGCAGCCAGGCGATGGTTGCGAATGACGCGCAGCATGTCTTCCTTGTTTTCTTCGTAGCGGGCAAAGGGTCCCAGGATGGAAGCCATTTCCGCAGAAGTCTTGTAGGCTACACCGGTCATGATAGCGGTGATGGCGCCGGCAATACCGCGGGCTTCTTCGCTGTCGTAGGGAATGCCCATCACCATCAGCATGGAACCGAGGTTGGCATATCCCAGGCCCAGTGTACGGTAATCATAACTCAATTGTGCCACTTCTTTCGAAGGGAATTGGGCCATCAGTACTGAAATTTCCAGTACTACCGTCCACAGGCGGCAGGTGTATTCAAAACCTTCCACATCGAAGGTGTTGGTTTCTTCATTATAGAACTTGCGCAGGTTGGCGGATGCCAGGTTGCAGGCGGTATTGTCCAGGAACATATACTCGCTGCAGGGGTTGGAGGCATTGATACGGCCACCTTTGGGGCAGGTATGCCATTCGTTGATGGTAGTATCGTATTGTGTACCGGGGTCGGCGCAACGCCAGGCTGCATAGGCAATCTGGTTCCATACCTCGCGGGCAGGAATGCGTTTCATCACGCGACCATCGGTGCGCGCCTTCAGTTCCCAGTCTTCTCCTTTTTCCAGTTTATCGAAAAATTCGTTGGGTATGCGAATGGAGTTATTGCTGTTCTGGCCGCTTACCGTGCGGTAGGCTTCGCCTTCATAATCACTGGGATAGCCGGCAGCGATAAGGGCTGCTACTTTCTTTTCCTCTTCCACTTTCCAGTTGATGAACTCCATGATTTCCGGGTGGTCCAGGTCAAGGCAAACCATTTTGGCAGCCCGGCGGGTGGTGCCACCGCTCTTGATGGCGCCGGCTGCGCGGTCGCCTATTTTCAGGAAGCTCATTAAGCCGCTGGAAGTACCGCCCCCGCTCAACTTTTCACCTTCGCCGCGAATATTGGAAAAGTTGGTGCCTACGCCACTGCCATATTTGAAGATGCGCGCTTCGCGAATCCAGAGGTCCATGATGCCGCCCTCATTCACCAGGTCGTCTTCCACACTGAGAATGAAGCAGGCATGCGGCTGCGGACGTTCATAGGCCGAAGTGGATTTCTTCAGTTTGCCATCGTCCGGGTCAACATAATAATGGCCCTGCGGCTTCCCCTTGATGCCGTAGCTGGTGTACAAACCGGTATTGAACCATTGCGGGCTGTTGGGCGTACAAGCCTGGTTCAGAATGCAATACACCAGTTCTTCGTAGAAAATCTGGGCATCTTTTTCTGAAGCGAAATAGCCGTAACGCTCACCCCAGGTGCGCCAGCAGTGGGCCAGGCGGTGGGCCACCTGCTTCACGGAGGTTTCACGGCCCAACGAACCATCAGGCTGGGGAACTCCGGCTTTGCGGAAGTATTTCTGGGCGAGAATATCCGTAGCAATCTGGCTCCATTGTTTAGGCACCTCTACATTATTCATTTCAAACACTACCTCACCACTGGGGTTGCGAATAACCGACGTACGATAGTCGTATTCAAACATGTCAAAAACATTCACTCCTTCCCGGGTGAAGCGGCGGCTAAACTGTAAGCCTTTGGGGGATTGCTTCGAATTCGCCATTTATTACTGATTTTGATGTTAAGAAAAAGTTTCGCGGGAAAACGAAAATATCTTGTGTTGCTCAATTTTCAACCCCTTAGATTTCCACTATATGTGGAAAAGGAAAGTGGAAAAACCGGAAGTTCAGGCTGGCAGTGCATTCCTTCAATTTTGCACATTTAAATCCTTTTTCGGGACAAATTTTTTTTGGCCGGAAGCGCAAAAATTTATATCCACTCTTGTCCATTGAGCCACACTAACAGTTAATAAACAATCGGTTGGGGTAGTTGGTTCTGACTACGCGCAACCTTTCTGCTGCAAAAAAAACGCCGGCCAGGCAAGCCTGTTGCAGCAAAAAATAATTATACATCACCGTTAGTAACCAAAAAGCAGCTTGTACGATAAACATTCCAACTTTTACATCTTTGCGGTAAGCTTTTCTTCATTGGCTGATTAACTGCGTACCGGTTTCACTACCACACAACCATTCTCTCCTTGCCACCGGCGGCATCCCGCACTTTTAGCCCTCCATGCAACCCCTGCCCTGCCACTTGCATCCTGTATCCCTTTTCAACCCAGCATTCATCATTTTATACCAGGAAAGACGGACCATCCGGATTAATGAGGATGGCACCCCTGTCATTCAATTTTAATTCACGCACAACCAACTGACGCATGAGACAAACGATCCTGGTCCTCGTGACCATCTGGCTTTCTCTAACTGCCCATGCCCAATCACAATTCGCAGGATGGTATGGCTTCTTTTCCACTTTCAAATTGAACCATCAGCTCAGCATTCATTTCGATGGCCAGTTGCGCAGCACCGATGAACTGGAACAGGTGCAAACCCTGCTGCTGCGTACCGGGCTGAACGTGCAGGTTAAGAAGAACATGGTGGCCACAGCAGGCTATGCCTTTATTCACAACCGCCGGGTAATCGGCAGTGTCAGCGGATATACGCCGGAACACCGGCTGTGGGAACAACTGGTGATCAGCCATCCGCTGTTCCACTCTTCGCTCAGCCATCGCTTTCGCCTCGAACAACGGTTTCTCGCCCGCTCGGTAATCGACAACAATTCACTGAAAAACAATGGCAATGACTATGCCAACCGCTTCAGGTATTTTTTTCGCACCATGCTGCCTTTTGGAAAAGCCCTGCAACCGAAAACCTTTTTTGCCGCCGTGCAGAATGAAGTGATGGTAAACCTTGGCGACAAATCGGCGGTAAACGGCGAATTTTTCGATCAGAACCGCATTTTCCTGGCACTGGGATACCGACTTCACCAGGCATTTGACCTTGAAGCGGGCTATATGAACCAGTACATCAACGGCAGGGGAAAATCGTTTACCAATAACCATATTTTGCAACTGGGTACGTACGTAAGACTTTGATGGTGAATCGGGAGGCCATACGCGAATGTAGTGATGCCTGGTTGAAAGAACCTTTGCTGGTGAACAGGAAACGGTAAATGATCAGTAATAACCCTTCGGGAATTAACTGTATGAAAGCCAAAAACTTTTCGCATTTTTGCAATTACGCAACAGCCCAGGCATGACGAATCGTATCTATCAATCCCTGCTCCAGCGAAAAGCAAAAGGTCAGAAGTCATTTGCCGTACTCATTGACCCGGACAAGGTATCGGCAGACAAGATTGATGATCTCACTGCACTGGCCGTGCAGGCTGCGGTAGATTATTTTTTCGTTGGTGGCAGCCTGGTGATCAGCAACCAGCTGGACGAAGTGGTGAAGCGGATAAAGCAGCAATGCCATATTCCGGTCATCCTCTTTCCGGGCAGCCCCTCCCAACTCTCCGCCTATGCCGATGCGTTGTTGTACCTCTCCCTGATTTCAGGACGCAATCCCGAACTGCTGATTGGCCAGCACGTGATTTCTGCGCCGTTCGTACGCCAGAGCAAACTGGAAATCATTTCCACCGGCTACATGGTAATCGACGGCGGCGCGCCTACCACCGTGTCCTATATCAGCAATGCCAGTCCCATTCCTTTCGACAAAAATGAAATAGCCATGTGCACGGCCATGGCCGGTGAAATGCTGGGCATGAAACTGATCTATATGGATGCGGGCAGCGGCGCCAAACGTCCTATTACCGAGAGCATGATCACTGAAGTGTCGAAAGTAATTGAAGTGCCACTGGTCATTGGCGGCGGCATTACGAATCCTGAAAAAGCCTATCTCAACTGCAAGGCAGGCGCCGATGTAATTGTTATCGGCAATGCCATCGAGAAAGATTCCTCACTGATCAGGGAAATGAGTGCGGCTATTCATTCTGTGCCGGTAAAAACGGTGTAGATATTTTTCCTTTCTTAACTACAATGAAATCGTGTATAACGTTTGCCTATACACGCAACCACCAAACAACTTCCTCTCATCCCCGCCTCAACACTACTAAAGCAGTTATCCCGTAAATTTGATTCATGCGTCCCTTAGCATGCCTGGTTGTTGTGGTAGCGGTTTTGTGTACCGGTTGTTTCAGTCGTTTTGTAATGACCGACAGGGAAGTGCGTGCCTATTACAGGGATAAAACAAACAAACCGGTTTTCTTCACGATAGAAAATGATTCTGTGCGACTCTTCTGCGCCACCAGCGGCGCAGATACGCTCCCTCCCTTGTTACTTATTCATGGCGCGCCCGGCGCCTGGTATGGCAGCCGCAATTTCCTGGAAGATTCATTGTTGCAGCAGCACTATCATATCATTGCCGTGGACCGACCGGGATACAATAAATCGCGGTTTCGCGGGAAGCGAAAGGCGGTTACTTCCATTACCCTGCAGGCAGTTGCCATACATGAGGCATTGCGGTTGAACCGTTCGCGACAAACCGGTGTTGTAGTGGGCAGTTCATATGGTGCGCCCATTGCGGCGAAACTGGCTGTGCTGTATCCGCAATATTTTCATCACCTGCTGATGTTAGCTCCAGCCATCGATCCCGATAAGGAGAAATTCTGGTGGTTTCACCCGTACGTTCGCCGCGGGCCGGTACGCTGGTTCCTGCCCCGGTTTATCAATAATGCTACGGACGAAAAATTTGCACATGTAAAGGAATTGCGCCAGCTGTTGCCCGAGTGGGAAAAGATTGCTGTGCCGGTAACCGTGGTACAGGGCGGCGCCGACAGGATTGTAGACCCGGCCAATCTCGATTTCGCCCGGTCACAACTGGCCGGCAAACAGGCCGCGTTTATTTTCCTTCCCGATGCGGGACATTTGATCCGGTGGCGGAATGCCGATGTGGTGCGAAACATTTTGTTGAACGGGCATCCATTCACAAACAGTCATTAGTTATCGTTAAATCCCTGAATGACTGTAGGGTTATGGAGCTCCGTTCAACCCGCTGCAGCGGAAACGGTACCAGGTGGTTTTGTAAATGTTTATGGGCTATGGAACCGTTCAATCTTGTTACTCTTGACGATTGCAGCCATTTCCATGCTGGCAGCCTGCCTCCTGCACCATTCTTCTCTATACGGATTTTCAACATTTGGCTAAAAATTACCACCAAAAAAGTCCCTGCATTTCAAAAAAGTATTTTCTTTGTGTTTGCAAACAAAATTGAGTCAAAGCATATCAGACATACAAATGCAAAAAAATCTCACCATCATACTCGCTGATGTGTTCGCCTGGGCGAATACTATAGTGCGTGGGGTTTTTCCTGTACAGCTCCGTACAGTTTTTTTCCGTCGCTCTATTCCCGTAGGGGTGCGACGTTGATACCGCTTTCCTTATACCATGATCAGTTGCCAGCGTGGAGTGCTATACTCCCGGGCGCTATTGCATCTTTGCCGGGAACTTCAATTCCTGCATTTTTTACATTCAGTCATGTTGGGCAAAAATGGAAAAACAACAATCCTTTCAGGTAGTTATCGCAAACGAATCGCACTCTGCGTTCGCTCCCCTCATATGTGATGAAATGGCTTCTTCCGCCAAAGCACGCGGAACCGGTATAGCCAAACGATCTCCGGAATACATCCAGGAAAAAATGCGCGAAGGCAAAGCCGTAATTGCTTTTGCCGACGACGGCACCTGGGCAGGCTTCTGTTACATCGAAACCTGGAGCCATGGTCAGTACGTGGCCAACTCCGGTCTCATTGTGGCGCCGCAGTTCCGGAAAAGCGGACTGGCCAGGGCCATTAAGAAGAAAATATTTAATCTCAGCCGCCAGAAATATCCCGATGCAAAAATATTCGGGCTTACCACAGGGCTGGCCGTCATGAAGATCAACAGCGAACTGGGATATGAACCCGTTACCTATTCGGAACTTACCCAGGACGAAGCCTTCTGGGCAGGATGCAAAAGCTGTGTGAACTATGATATTCTCATGAGCAAGGAACGCAAGAACTGCCTTTGCACCGCCATGCTCTACGATCCGAAAGATCACTATGAACCGGAGGAGACCAAAGAGTTTTTTGAAAAGAAAAAGAATGTGCTGGAAAGGCTCCAGCGCATCAAGCAGTGGAAATTCCTGAAGCGCTTTCGCAAAAAAGAGGGGAACAATGGCCAAACCAGCGCCACCAAAACCAAATCATTTTTGCACCAATTCGTTCATTTCTTCTATAACCTTTAAAATTTTATAGTACCGGACCATGTCAAAAAAAGTAGTCTTAGGTTTCAGCGGAGGGTTAGACACATCGTATTGTGTAAAGTACCTGGGTGAAGACAAAGGATATGAAGTTCACAGCATTATTGTAAACACCGGCGGTTTTACCGATGCGGAGTTGCAGCACATAGAACAACATGCCTATAAGCTCGGCGTTAAATCACATACCACCGTGCATGCTGTAAAAGATTATTATGATCGGATTATCCGGTACCTGATCTATGGCAATGTACTGAAGAATAATACATATCCCTTAAGTGTAAGCGCAGAAAGGCTCAGCCAGGCATTGCATATTGCAGAACATGCCCGCAACCTGAAGGCCGATGCCGTGGCGCATGGCAGTACCGGCGCCGGCAACGACCAGGTGCGTTTCGATATGATCTTTCACATCATGATTCCCGGCGTGGAAATCATTACGCCCATCCGTGACCTCAAACTGAGCCGTGAAGAAGAAATTTCTTACCTGAAGAGCAAGGGCGTAAACATGAATTTCGAAAAAGCGGTGTATTCCATCAATAAAGGATTATGGGGCACCAGTGTGGGGGGTAAGGAAACGCTCACTTCCAACGGCATGTTGCCGGAAGAAGCCTGGCCCACTCCTATGACGGCTACTGAACCTGCCACCCTGGAACTGGGTTTTGAAAAAGGCGAATTGCGCACGGTGAATGGCAAAACCTTTGCGCATCCTTCGGAAGCCATCCAGGAAGTACAACGCATTGCTGCTCCCTATGGCGTGGGAAGAGATATACATGTGGGCGATACCATTATCGGTATCAAAGGACGTGTAGGCTTTGAAGCTGCAGGCCCCATGGTGATTCTCAAGGCGCACCACGCACTGGAAAAACATGTGCTCACCAAATGGCAGCTCAACTGGAAAGACCAACTGGCACAGTTTTATGGCAACTGGCTGCACGAAGGGCAAATTCTCGATCCGGTAATGCGCGATATTGAAGCATACCTGGAAAGTTCTCAACAGCATGTAACCGGAACGGTGTTTGTACAGTTAATGCCCTATCGTTTCCAGGTAACGGGCATTGAATCGAAATACGACCTGATGAGCAGCCGCTTTGGAAAATATGGGGAGATGAATACCGGCTGGAGCGGCGAAGATGTACGTGGCTTCAGCAAAATATTCGGCAACCAAACGGCCATCTGGCACGCGGTGAAAGAAAGCAATAAGTAAGATGAGTAGTAACAAAAAAATAGCAGCAGGCATCATTGGTGGTGCAGGGTATACAGGAGGCGAACTGATTCGTTTGCTGTTGCATCATCCGTATGCAGACATTGCTTTTGTGCACAGCAACAGCAATGCAGGCAATTATTTATACCAGGTACATGAAGACCTGGCCGGTGAAACAGACTTGCAATTTACCGGCGACCTTTCCCTGATGGAAAAGGGAATTGATGTGCTGTTCCTCTGCGTTGGTCATAACCAGGCGCGCAAATTCCTGGAAGCGCATCCTGTTCCCGCTAACGTGAAAGTGATCGATCTTTCGCAGGATTTCCGTCTCGAAGCGTCCTCGCGCATCGGTGACCGCCAGTTTACCTACGGACTGCCGGAACTGAACAGGGAAGCTATCAGGACCGCTTCCAATATTGCCAACCCGGGTTGTTTTGCTACCTGCATCCAGCTGGGTTTGTTGCCGCTGGCTAAAGCAGGACTGCTGCAACAGGTATATACAACAGGCATTACCGGTTCTACGGGCGCCGGGCAAAGCCTTACGCCCACTTCGCATTTCAGTTGGCGCGTGAACAATATACAGGCTTATAAAACACTCACGCATCAGCACCTGAAAGAAATCGGGCAGTCGCTGAAACAATTGCAACCGCAGCAGGAGGTGGAAATCAATTTCGTTCCCTGGCGTGGTGATTTTGCACGCGGCATTTTTGTAAGCTCAACCATTCATTGCGATATAGAGTTGCACGAAGTGCTTGATTTGTATGAGTCCTATTACGAGGACCATCCGTTTACCTATGTCAGCAAAACGCCGGTGTTCCTGAAGCAGGTGGTGAATACCAACAAGTGCATTATTCAGCCGGAAAAGGTAGGCACCAAGCTGGTGATCCATTCGGTAACCGATAACCTGCTGAAAGGCGCTTCGGGTCAGGCGGTGCAGAATATGAATTTATTGTTTGGGATGGAGGAATGTGCGGGGTTGAAGCTGAAGGCAAATTATTTTTAGCCGCCTTCAACCCTTACGCTATCGTGCTGCCACCAATCCACCACTGGTACTTTGGCACATCCATATACCAGCCCATCCCCCGCCGGCGGGGGCGCCAGCACGATCTTACCACCGTAACAATATCGCATGGACCGGGGTGGTCAAAAGGCATAATCAAATAATTCATTTCACCAACAAAAATCCTCTCAGCGGGGAATAACCAGTTATGAAACTTTTCGACGTTTATCCGCTTAACGACATCACAATTGTGAAAGCAAAAGGGTCGTATGTATGGGACAGCAATGGTAACCAGTACCTCGACCTCTATGGTGGCCATGCCGTAATTTCTATTGGTCACACACATCCGCATTATGTGGAACGGGTAAGCGAGCAGTTGCGAAAAGTTGCATTCTATTCCAACTCCATCATCAATCCTTTGCAGCAGGAACTGGCAGAAAAGCTTGGCAAGCTGTCCGGCAAGGAAGACTACCAGTTGTTTCTCTGCAACTCAGGAGCAGAAGCCAATGAAAACGCATTGAAAATGGCTTCGTTTGTGAATGGACGTAAGAAAATCATTGCATTTAAAAAATCTTTTCACGGCAGAACCTCTCTGGCTGTTGCTGCCACCGACAATCCCGCCATCGTTGCGCCGGTGAACCAGACGCCCAACATTATTTTCCTGCCCTTTAACGATGAAGCATCGCTGGAAGCATGTTTCAAAGCACAGGGTGAAGAAATATCGTCGGTTATCATCGAAGGCATACAGGGTGTAGGCGGCATCAATGTGGCCAGCGAGTCTTTTTTACAAAAAATCCGGCAACTGTGCACGCAATATGGCGCTGTGTTTATTGCCGACAGCGTACAGTGCGGTTACGGTCGTACCGGAAAATTCTTTTCACACGATTATGCAGGTGTAAACGCGGATATCTATTCCATGGCCAAAGGCATGGGCAATGGTTTCCCCATTGGCGGCATCATCATAGCGCCGCACATCAAGCCAAAGTACAGCATGCTGGGCACCACATTTGGCGGCAATCACCTTGCCTGCGCTGCCGCACTGGCTGTGCTGGAAGTAATGGAACAGGAAAACCTGATGCAAAACGCAGCTGAAACCGGCAATTACCTGATAGAAGGATTGAAAAAATTCCCGCAACTGCAAAACGTGCGGGGCAGAGGCCTGATGATTGGTTTTGATGTGCCCGAAGCCTTGAAAGACCTGCGTAAGAACCTGCTGTGGAAGCACAGGATATTTACCGGCGAAGCAAAGCCCAATGTGATCAGATTACTGCCTTCGCTGGCACTTCAGCAAAAAGATGCAGACCTTTTCCTGGAAGCCCTGGGTGAAGAAATTGCAGCGCTCACGATGCAGCAGGCAACCTTATAACCATAGCGGCAGGAAAGTAGCACGCAAGGAATATTTTTCATTGTAGTGTTCATTCCGCTGGCACCGCCCTGGTAAGCAACTAATTGTTCCGCAGGAGCAACATCATAGCACTGGCAGCAGCGTTGATCACTTGTTTTTGCATCGTGTTGATCATCCATGCAACATAGCCGCCGGCGACATTCACCCATATCAAACTATGGAATGCGTATAACAAGAAAAGATGAAGCACTTTACATCCGTTCATGACGTAACCGACATCGATGCCCTGGTGCAACAGGCACTCCGGTACAAAAAAGATCCGCTGAAAGACAAAAAACTGGGCGCCAATAAACGCATTGGTTTGCTCTTTCTCAATCCCAGTATGCGCACGCGACTGAGCACGCAAATCGCTGCCCAGAACCTGGGCATGGAACCGATCGTGTTCAACGTAGGACAGGAAGGCTGGGCGCTGGAATTTGAAGAAGAAGCCATCATGAGCGGAAGTACAGTAGAGCATGTGAAAGATGCGGCCCCTGTAATGGGCCATTACTTTGATATACTCGCCATTCGCACTTTCCCTTCGCTGAAAAACCGCGAAGACGATTACAGCGAATTATTCATCCGGCAATTCATTAAATATGCGGGCATACCTGTAGTTAGTCTCGAAAGCGCTACCCTGCACCCGCTGCAAAGTCTTACGGACATTATCACCATCAATGAAGTACTGCAAACTGCTCCCATCACCGGTCGCAAACCAAAGATCGTGCTCACCTGGGCGCCGCATGTAAAAGCATTGCCCCAATGCGTGGCCAACAGTTTTGCGCAATGGATCAACGCCTGGGGACAGGCAGAGTTTGTAATTACCCATCCGGAAGATTATGAACTGGATGAACAATTCACCAAAGGCGCTATCATTACTCATAACCAGGATGAAGCCCTGCAGGGAGCCGATTTTGTGTACGTGAAGAACTGGAGCACGTACCGCAACGAATATGGCAAAATCTATTGCAATGATCCCGAGTGGATGCTGACGAACAAAAAACTCGCGCTTACCAACAATGCGCGGGTGATGCATTGCCTTCCGGTACGAAGAAATGTAGAATTGAGTGATGAAATCCTCGACGGCCCAAACAGTATCGTTACGCAGGAAGCTTCCAACCGCGTATGGGCAGCGCAGGCAGTGCTGAGCGAAATATTATCGGGTAAATAAATAATCGTAGCATTGATGCTATAACGAAACGGAACAGGTGCATTATGGCGAACCCTTTGTACATTATCAAGATTGGCGGCAACATAGTGGACGATGACGAAAGACTGTCGGCCTTTCTCCGGCAGTTTGCCGAACTTTCAACACGCACCAAAGCAATACTGGTGCATGGAGGCGGCAAACTGGCCACACGCCTGGCAGAACAAATGCAAATACCGCAACAAATGGTGGAAGGCAGAAGAATTACCGATGCCGAAACACTCAAGGTGGTAACCATGGTGTATGCAGGTTATATCAACAAGAATATCGTGGCGCAATTGCAGGCATATGGCTGTAATGCATTGGGATTGACCGGCGCCGATGGCAATGCCGTTCTGGCCCACAAAAGAAAGCACGCCAGCATTGACTATGGATTTGTGGGCGATGTGGATGCAGTGAATGGTACATTCTTACATCAAATGCTGGAGCAGGGCATAGCCATTGTGATGGCGCCCATTACCCATGATCAGCAAGGACAGTTGCTCAACACCAATGCCGACACCATTGCGCAGTCGCTGGCCACCGGCCTGAGCAAACACTACGACGTGCACCTGGTGTACTCCTTCGAAAAAAGCGGTGTATTGCTCAATGCTGACGACGACAGCACCGTGATCCCTTCCATTCATCCGTCGTATTACCAGGAACTGAAATCAACAGGAAAAATATTTGCCGGCATGATCCCCAAACTCGACAATGCATTTGCCGCGTTGCAACAAGGCGTACGGAGCGTTATCATTGGCAAGGCAGAAGCATTGCAACAGTTGGTAGCGGGTCAGTCGGGCACCCATATAGTACATGAATAACGAATTACTCCATACGCTGCAGCAGGAAGCGGTTGAGTTGCTGAAACAGCTCATTGCCACGCCATCTTTCAGTAAGGAAGAAGATAAAACGGCAGCTATACTCTTTCACTTTCTTTCCCAGCGAACGGTTCACGTTCAACAAACGGGCAACAATGTGTGGGTACGCAACATTCATTATGATGCGTCCAAACCCACTATACTGCTCAATTCGCATCACGATACGGTAAAACCCAACAAGGGATATACCAAAGATCCTTTTACACCTGAAATACAGGATGGGAAATTGTTCGGGCTGGGCAGTAACGATGCCGGCGGTCCGTTGGTATCGCTCATTGCTGCTTTTTTATACTTCAACAATCGCGAAGACCTTTCGCACAACCTGGTGCTGTTGGCCTCAGCAGAAGAAGAGATCAGCGGAAAAAATGGCGTGGAACGGGTATTGCCCGAATTGGGACCTGTAGCCTTTGCCCTGGTAGGCGAACCTACGCAAATGCAGATGGCCGTGGCCGAGCGCGGGCTGATGGTGCTGGACTGCGTATCGCATGGACGTGCAGGCCATGCTGCGCGCAATGAAGGGGACAACGCTATTTACAAGGCATTGAAGGATATTGAATGGTTTAGCACATACCAGTTCCCTAAAGTATCTGAACTGCTGGGACCGGTAAAGATGAGTGTGACGGTGATTGAAACTGCCAACAAAGCGCACAATGTGGTGCCGGCACAATGCAGTTTTGTAGTGGATACGCGGGTAAATGAGTTGTATACCTTTGAAGAGATCCTGGCTACCATTCGTGAGCAGGTGCACTGTGATGTGCAGCCGAGAAGTATGCGACTGCGTTCCACCGCCATTGCGCTTGACCATCCACTGGTGCAGGCGGGATTGAAGCTGGGAAGAAGTTATTACGGGTCGCCTACTACATCTGATAAGGCGTTGATGCCTTTCCCGGCGTTGAAGATGGGACCGGGTGACAGTGCGAGGAGCCATACGGCGGATGAGTATATTTTTTTAGAAGAGATTAAGGAGGGGATTGAGTTGTATGTGAGGTTGCTGGAGGAGGTGTTGCAGTAAGGGGAATCGCCCCATCCATGAAGCAGTGCAGTGGCAACAGCCCGGCTGCGGTCTATCGTGTGAACACAATACAGTGCAGTTCTTTGGTACATCCAGCTACGCGTTTATCCCCTGCTGGCGGGGCGCCAGCAGCATCAACTGCGTTATGCTGTTTCATGGAGGGGGTGGTTAAAAGGACCACCCCCGACCATGCGGCCCTTGTTCCAGATGTAATCCCGTGCCAGTGCCCCTCCAGCGGGGGATGGAGTGGATGCTGCATGTAGCAAAGAATACCAGCGTGTTTGTGTGCATGATAACCTGGAAAGTACAGAACAGTACTGTAGTTTTTACAAATGGCTTCGCTGCAGGAAAGCAGCTGCACGGCGCCATCGAAAAATAATGACTATGAAACTTTGGCAAAAAGACAATACAGCCACTTTAGAATTAATAGAACGGTTTACCGTTGGCCGGGATAAGGAATTTGACCTGCTGCTGGCCAAGTACGATGTGCAGGGTTCCATTGCACATGTTACCATGCTGGGCGAAGTGGGATTAATGACCAAAGAAGAAGCCGGCCTGGCCATTAAAGGACTGCAGGAAATTGCAGAAGCCATTGAAGAAGGAAAATTCCGCATTGAAGAAGGTGTAGAAGATGTGCACTCGCAGGTAGAGTTGCTGCTCACCCAACGTATTGGCGACGCCGGAAAGAAAATTCACAGCGGCCGCAGTCGCAACGACCAGGTGGCGGTAGATATAAAATTGTACATACGCGCTGCCCTGCTGGAGATAAAGGAAGAAACCAAAAAACTCTTCGACCTCCTCCTTCAACAAAGTGAAAAGTTCAAGGGACACCTGCTGCCGGGTTACACGCACCTGCAACTGGCCATGCCCTCTTCCTTTGGATTGTGGTTTGGCGCCTATGCAGAAAGCCTGGTAGACGACCTTGAAATGCTGGCCGCCGCCTACACCATTGCCAACAAGAACCCGCTGGGCAGTGGTGCAGGATACGGTTCTTCCTTTCCTTTGAACCGGAAACGCACCACTGAACTGCTGCAATTCAAAACACTCAACTGGAATGCCGTTTATGCCCAGATGACCCGTGGCAAAACAGAAAAAGCGGCCGGCATTGCGCTCAGCAGCATTGCGGCTACCCTTTCCCGTTTGTCTATGGATTGTTGCCTGTATATGAACCAGAACTTCGGCTTCATCAGTTTTCCGGCAGAACTCACCACAGGCAGCAGCATTATGCCGCACAAAAAAAATCCTGATGTATTTGAACTGATCCGGGCGCGTTGCAACCGCATTCAATCAGTGCCCAATGAGCTCACTTTACTGCTCAACAATCTTCCCTCAGGTTATCACCGCGATCTGCAGCTCACCAAGGAAATTCTTTTCCCCGCTTTTGAAGAGCTGAAGGCATGCCTGCAAATGACCATGCTGATGCTGAACAATATCAGTGTGAAGGAAAACATCCTCGACGATGAAAAATACCGCTACCTCTTTACCGTGGAAGCCCTGAATGAACTGGTAAACAAAGGCGTTCCGTTCAGGGATGCTTATCGGCAGATAGGCAATGAAGTGGAGAAAGGCGCCTTCTCTTTCGATTATAAAAAACAGCTGCATCATACCCACGAAGGCAGTATGCACCAGTTATGCAACGACGCCATAGCTGCCGAAATGGATAACGTACTGCAAAAATTTGCCTGAGCAGCCATAAAAAAAGCCGCCCCCCTGGCCTGAACATCGGGGAACGGCTACATGAGTGCGTCTGCTTTCTGTTTAACATACCAAAGACCTACCAGTAAAGAACAGACTGTTTTTGCCGCCGGATAAGCTGCCTTTCCGGCGGCATGCTACATCACCAGAGCCTGCATACCATAAACCTTATCCTTGAGAGCAAATGTAGAGGTTTTCTGTTAAAAACATATGTTTTGAAAGTAAAAAACTTCATTTTTAGAAGTGATTTACTTAAAATACAAAAGTGATAAACTTTTGTTTAATCCTTTATTTATTTATTTGATTATGGTAAAGGATAAACGGCACAAAACTGTAAAAATTCTAATTGAAGGTGGCCACGTAACCGATTTTGCCACCATCTTTGATCATATTCCCAAAACAACAGTAGCGGATGAACTGGGTATACACTTCAACCGCTTTAATAATATCATTTCAAAAGTGGGAGATATGAGAATTTCCGACCTGTACCTGTTAAGCGGTTATTTTGAAGTGGAGCCCGAAGTGATGTTCAGATTGATCAACAACCAGCATGCAGCAACGAAAAAAACAGGCAGGAAAAAAAGCAAAAGAGCAGAATAAATAAGAACGGGTACAGGAAAGGATTTCCATAAGCTCCTTTGCTGTACCCGTACGCATTAGTGTGCTGCCGCCTGATCATCATCCCGCTTTACCCGCGAAGGGGTATCCTTGCCTGCCACGATGGAAGTGGCGGCCACGGCAATCGACTTGATGATCTCCGTCATATTGTTCATATCCAGCGTCTCGAATTCATCATCCACCGTGTGATAGTATTTTTCACTGTCCATTTTCGAAGTGGAAATGGTATGCGCCGGTACGCCCAGGGCAGCCAGCGTGGCGTTGTCTGAACGATAAAATAAATTCTGTTCCGGGTAAGGATCGGGGTAGAATTTAAATTTGGAACCTTCCAGGTTTCTTTGCATAATCGCACCCATGTCTGTTTTTTCGTAGCCTGTGATAAAGGCTGAGTTGGTGCCCCACTTGCTTTCTGTTCCGATCATTTCAATATTGAACATGGCCATTACCTTTTCCGGGTCGAACTGCCGGGAAAAATACTGGCTGCCAAAACCACCGCGTTCCTCGGCTGTAAAGGCTGCGAAGATGAGTGTACGCTCATTGTTTTTCTGTTGCGCATAATACCTTGCCAGCATAATAACGGCCGTTATACCGGATGCATCATCGTTAGCGCCGTTGTAAATGGAATCCCCTGCATTATTGGGCCTGCCAATGCCCAGGTGGTCATAATGACCGGAAAAGATCACGTATTCGTCTTTCCTGCTTTTGCCCGGCAGTATGCCTACCACATTTTTCAACGGTTGTTTCGTTACTGTTTGGCGGTATTCCAACTGCCATTTCATAGGCGGAATGGAGGAGGCGCTCAGCATTACCGCTACTTTGGCGGTATGGCTGAAGGCCCTTTGCCATGCTTGCTTCAGGCGCATAAGCGCAGCGCGGTGCGATGTATCGGCAAATACCACCACTTTTTTATCTGTTTTGAACAATGGCCTGATAACGTCCGCCAGTTTTTCCCCGGGGCCAACAAACTTTACTTCATAACCGGATGCTTCCGTAACAGTTAATGCTTCCTCTGCAGAAAATGCAGCAAAATGTTGCGGGTCCAGTTTTTTTCCTTCAACAGTGGCTTCGCCGGACTGAAAGCGGAAACGTTGCATGTAAAATTCCTGGAAGTAAGAGTTGTTCGCTACCGGTTGAATACCGGCCTTTTTGAATTCCTCTGCAATAAATGCGGCAGCTTTTTCAATGCCTTTGGTGCCGGGCGCACGGCCTTCCATATCATCGGCACTGAGTGTTTTTTCAATGCGGGACACTTCTTCGATGGTAATAATGCGATCGGCTGATTGTGTAAATCCGACCAGGTTGCCTGTAACGATCAACAGGCAGCATAATATTCGTCTAATCATGTGCGTTGGGTTTCCGGTTATTTGCGGCAGTTATCCTATAAACTCATCATTTCCTTAAACTTCACCGTCTGGCGGCGGCTCACTTCAATCTTTTCGCCTCCTTTCAGTTCCAAAAGCAGGCCTCCGTTGAAATAGGGTTCTATCTTGTCTATCAGCCGGAGGTTCACAATATGTTTCCGGTTGGCGCGGAAAAAAGTTTTTTCATCAAGACGTTCTTCCAGCGCATTCAATGACTTCAATATTAAAGGCTTGTTGGGACCAAAGTACACCTTGGCATAATTGCCCACGCTTTCAAACAAGCGGATATCGGCCAGTCGTACAAACCAGCAGCGTTCCCCGTCTTTCACAAACACCTGGTCATTCTCGCTCAGTACAGAACGGTTTACATTCACAGGGTTGATGGGCCCCTGTTCGCGGTCTTCCTGCAGGTGCAGTTTCTGGATGGCGTCTGCCAGGCGCTTGGGCTCCACAGGTTTCAGCAGGTAGTCCAGCGCATTTACCTCAAAGGCTTTCAGCGCATATTCATCATAGGCAGTAGTAAAAATCACGTTGGGCGTGCGGTCGAGTTCTGAAAGCATATCGAAACCTGTTTTGCCGGGCATTTGTATGTCGAGAAAAACCAGGTCGGGATTGATGTTTTCAATTTTCTCAATGCCTTCGCCGGCATTGGCTGCTTCGGCCACTACCTCTATTTCGGGGAATTCCATCAGCAGCTTTTTCAGTTCATTTCTTGCCAGACGTTCATCGTCAATAATAATGGCTTTGATCATACACTCCTTTTTTTAGTTCAACAGGGATAGATATCCTGGCTTCCACCAGTCCGCTTTCCACCTGCCTGATCTCAAACTTTGCTTTTTCACCAAACAACAGCTGCAGCCGGTTGCGCGTGCTGAACAGGCCAAATCCATCGCGGTTGATGCCATTGAGCGTGCCCGAATTCAGTACGATCAGTTCATGGTAGTCGTCTCTGAACCCGGATATTACTTTTACCACACCGCCGCGTACCTGCTTGCCGATGCCATGTTTGATGGCATTTTCAACCAGTGTTTGCAGCATCATGGGCGGGACCGGTTGGTCCAGCGTATCTTCATCGATTTCGTACTCAATTCTCAATCTTTCTTCAAAGCGGATGTATTCAAGGGCCAGGTAATCTTTTACAATGCTCAGTTCCCTTTCAAAAGGCACCGTTTCCAGCTTGTCTGACTGCATACTGCTGCGCAGGATGTTGCTGAGTTCGGTGATGGCAGTACGCGCCCGGTTGGGATTTTCGTCAATCAATGCGCGAATACTGTTGAGCGCGTTAAATATAAAATGTGGATTGATATGCGATTTGATCGTCTTCAGCTCCAGTTCCTTTACCAGCGCTTCCAGCCGGATCTTGTCAAACTGCGCCTGACGCGTACGAACAATATAGTGATAGGCAAAATAGATGAGGTTCCAGATAAGGATAAACGTAAAACTTCCCATGGAAGCCCGCATGATCTTGTTGAAGAGGCTAAGGTCGCGTTCCCTTCCGAATTCCAGGTAATGCTCTGCCATGGTAGCAGCACTGGCGTAGATCATGGCAAAAACGATGGATATGGAAAGTATGTAAAACACCTGTTCATTCACCGGCTTCTCCACATACTTATAGCGTAAGATGAAATAGCGCATGAGGTGGGTAACGAGAAAACCGATCGCTGCCTCCAGGAACAACACTTTGTAAAAGTCTTCCACCTCACTGGTACGCAGGGTGAGGTAGAAAAAAATGTAAGCCAGAATAAAGGCGCTCCATCCCACAAACTGGCAAAGCCAGTAATATGATATTTTCTTTACCATAACAGTTGCTCAACTACAACAAATCTAACCAATCGGTCTACCCCCGCACCATAATTTATATATGTGGCTGAATATAGCCGCGAATGGCGGGGCGAATCACCGGATTGGCGCGGACCGTTGCGGGCATTTACTCCGGGAAGGTAAGAATAAAGCGTATTGGAACCCTCAAAAAGGGTAAAATGGGTTATGGGGGGTATACTCATGGTTTGGAGGCGCCAGGGCTTCCTTTGACCGTTGGCACAAATTGATGAGTAAATGGCCCCAACTTGTACGTTTTGCCGGGTTCCGGCCATACACGCAGGTTCGGGGCCTTTCCAAAGCATTGCTGCACTTCGCGGCCTGATTATTGTTAATTCATCCTGTTATACTCGCATATTCGCGGTAATCTGCGTAGATTCGCGGGGTTAAATCGCTACCAGCCATGGAAATTATCCCGGGCCCGCTGTTGACCACCATCAATTCGCCAGCCGACCTCAAGAAACTGAGCAGAGAACAGTTAATCCAGTTATGCCAGGAACTGCGTCAATACATTATTGACGTAGTGAGCATTCATGGCGGCCACTTCGGCGCCAGTCTGGGCGTGGTGGAGCTGACCGTTGCCCTGCATTACATTTACAATACCCCGTACGACCAGTTGGTGTGGGACGTAGGGCACCAGGCATACGGGCATAAAATACTTACCGGCCGTCGCGACAGCTTTGTGACCAACCGTAAGTACAAGGGAATCAGCGGGTTCCCCAAACGGAGCGAAAGTGAATACGATACCTTTGGCGTAGGCCATTCTTCCACTTCTATTTCCGCAGCGCTGGGCATGGCCATCGCAGCCAAATACAATAAGGAAAACCGCAAAACCGTAGCGATAATCGGCGATGGCGCCATGACGGCCGGCCTGGCCTTCGAAGGAATGAACCATGCAGGGGTAACGGACGCCGATATGCTCATTATCCTGAACGATAACTGCATGAGCATCGACCCCAACGTAGGCGCCTTGAAAGAATATCTTACCGATATCAGCACTTCCCATACCTACAATAAACTGAAAGACGAAATCTGGAAAGCCCTGGGCAAACTGCCCATTGGTAAAACCTTTACCCGTGAAATGGCCAGCAAGCTGGAACACAGTATCAAGGGTTTTATCAACAAGAGCAGCAACTTCTTTGAATCGCTCAAGCTCCGGTATTTCGGGCCCATCGACGGACATAATCTCACCAAGCTGATAGATACCCTGCAGGACCTCCGGAATATTCCCGGTCCCAAAATCCTGCACATCATTACGGTTAAGGGTAAGGGTTATTCGCTGGCAGAAAAAGATCAAACGGTGTGGCATGCGCCCGGTTTGTTCGATAAGATCACAGGCGAAATATATCAGAAACGATATGAAACGCCGCAGCCGCCGAAATACCAGGACGTGTTTGGCCATACCATTATTGAACTGGCAGAACAAAACGAAAAAATATTTGGCATCACCCCCGCCATGCCTTCGGGATCTTCGCTGAAGTTTATGATGGACAAAATGCCCCACCGCGCATTTGATGTAGGCATTTGCGAACAACATGCCGTTACGCTCAGCGCCGGTATGGCTACACAGGGACTGCGTGTTTTCTGCAACATCTATTCCTCCTTTATGCAACGCGCCTATGACCAGGTGGTGCACGATGTGGCCATACAAAAACTGCCGGTCATTTTCTGCCTCGACCGCGCCGGTCTGGTAGGCGAAGACGGTCCCACCCATCACGGCGCCTACGATATTGCCTATATGCGTTGCATTCCCAATATGGTGATCAGCGCCCCCATGAATGAAAGCGAATTGCGCAACCTGATGTACACAGCGCAACTGGAAAGCAACACGCATCCGTTTGTGATCCGTTATCCGCGCGGCCAGGGTGTGATGCCGGAATGGAGAACGCCCTTCCAGGAAATTCCCATCGGCAAAGGTCGCAAACTGAAAGACGGTCAGGATATTGCTATTCTTTCATTGGGGCATCCCGGGAATTTTGTAACGGCAGCTATCCGGGAGCTGAAGACCGATGGCATCAACCCGGCACATTACGATATGCGTTTTGCGAAGCCGCTGGACGAAGAACTGTTGCATGAAGTATTCACGCGGTACGATCGGGTGATTACCGTGGAAGATGGTACTATTTCAGGCGGATTCGGCAGCGCTGTACTGGAGTTTATGGCCCAACACAACTATCATGCACAAGTGAAATTACTGGGTATACCCGACCGGTTGGTGGAACATGGCCAGCCCAGGGAATTGCATAGGGAATGTGGGTATGATGCGGCTGGTATTGCGGAAGCTGTGCGGGTTATGTTGGGAGATAAGGTGAAGAGCAGGGAGTTGTTGGGGTAGAAACAATTGTTGGTACTGCAGCATCTGAAAAGCCGGTATTGCTGTTGATTGTTGATAAAAGTCAAAGCATCAGTTATTCCGCTTGTAGTCAGAAATAATAGGAGTTATTGTTTCTGATATACCGGTTAAGGCGGAGTATCACATCGGGGTCAGGGGAATTGCGCAGGTATTGCTCTTTTTCGGAAAATTTGCAAACACCCGGATAGTCACCCCGGTAATGCTGCATATCCAGTATCACCTGGAAATGCAAGTGCGGGGGCCAATGGCCATTTTCATGCGGTTCGCCAAAATGCGCAAACAGCTGTCCTTTCTTTATACACTGTCCTTCGGCTACATGCTGTATATCCTGCACACTCAAATGCCCATACAAGGTACAGAAGGATAACTCGCCCAAATGATGCTGCAGAATGATGGTGGCGCCATAATCGCCATACCGGTCATTGTTGGCCACACTGTGCACGGTACCGTCCATGAATGCATATACCGGCGTGCCTGCCGGTCCCCAGATATCTGTTCCCAGGTGCAGGCGGCGCGGTTCTTCGCCCGGAACAGGCGCGTCAAATACACGGCTGCGACTGTACACCGTACGGAGTTCGGCATAACCCCCTATACCATACGAAATTCCTTTTTTAACCAATATGGCTTTGGCTTCGTCTAATTGCCGGTTGATGTATTGGCAAAATGCCGTAGTGTCTTCAATGATGGCTGCAGTAAGTGTGGTATTGGCACCTGTAAAATCGAGGCGGGTGAGCAGGTCCGATGTGGGGTCAAACAACACCACCGGGTGGAACTGCTGCGCGTATGGTTGCACCATGTCGGAAAAGGCCGTAAGCATAGTTATGCATGCCGCTCGTAAGCGTTTTTCTTGCTTTTATGAATTGTTATCGTTTGCAAATATCACTGTTTGCTACCTTTAATTTCCGTTCTTTTCTAAAACATATGATATGAGAAAAAATTTACTGATTGGCGTGTTGGTCCTTTTCGTCACGCTTGCCCGGGGTGCGGAAAACCCGAAATGGCTTCGTTATCCTGCCATTTCCCCGGATGGTAAAACAATCGTATTCAGCTACAAAGGAGACCTGTATAAAGTGGCTGCCACCGGCGGTGATGCCACTCCCCTCACCCTGCATGAAGCGCATGATTTTATGCCCGTGTGGAGTCGCGATGGTAAATACATCGCATTCGCCAGCGACCGCTATGGCAATTTCGACGTGTTCATTATGCCCGCTTCGGGCGGCGAAGCAAAAAGGCTCACCTATCATTCCGCCAATGATTTCCCCTACGATTTTACACCCGATGGAAAAGCAGTGTTGTTTGGCACTACGCGCAACGACATTTATACCAGCGTGCGGTTTCCGCAACGGGGACTTTTTTTGAAATTATATACGGTGCCCGTAAGCGGAGGCAGAAGTGTATTATACCTGTCTGCCGGCTCGGAATATGCCCGCTTCAACACCAAAGGCGATCAACTGATTTTCCAGGACCGCAAAGGCTATGAAGATGCCTGGCGTAAACATCACACCTCTTCTGTTACGCGCGACATCTGGATTTACGATGTTAAAACCCAACAATACACCAAAACCTCCACGTTTGAAGGAGAAGACCGCGAGCCGCTGTTTTCTGCCGACGACAAGTTTGTGTATTACCTCAGCGAAAAGGCAGGCGGCAGCCAGAACATTTTCAAAGCGCCGGTGAATGCCAAATCCGGGGAAGTGCAGCTAACAAAATTCACCAACCACCCCGTACGCTTTCTCAGCCGGGCCAACGACAATACGTTATGCTTTACCTACGATGGTGAAATCTATACGCTGAAAGAAGGCAGCGCACCGCAAAAAGTTAATATCCGTATTCTTACTGACAGCCGGAGCAATGAAAAAATCATCCCGGTAAACAAGGATGTAACACAAACGGCTTTGTCGCCCAACGGAAAGGAAATTGCGTTTGTAGTACGTGGCGAAATATTTGTTACAGCTGTAGAAGGCGGCATTACGCGTCGCATTACCAACACGCCTGAACAGGAACGCATGGTGCAGTTCAGTCCCGACGGCCGCTCGCTGATCTATGCTACCGAGCGCGGCAACAGCTGGGATATATACCGTGCCTCCATCGTACGTGAAGAAGAGCCTTATTTCTATGCTTCCACCCTTATCAAAGAAGAGCCACTGATTGCCACAGATGCCGATGAATTTCAGCCACAAATTTCACCCGACGGAAAAGAAATTGCCTATCTCGAAGAACGGAATATCCTGAAAGTATATAACATCCAAACCAAAAAAAGCCGCACGCTGGTCCCCGCCGGCGTGAATTATTCCTATGCTGACGGCGACCAGGAATTCCGCTGGTCTCATGATGGCAAATGGATTGCCTTGCGATCGAATGAAGGATTGTGGCCTAAATCGGAAGTTGCCCTGGTGAGCGCCTCCGGCAGCGGCAATCGCATAAACCTCACCGAAAGTGGCTTCTACGACGGCTATGCCAAATGGGGCTTTAATGGAAAGGCCTTGCTGTGGGTAACCGACCGCGATGGGAAACAACCGCTCGCCGTTCAGGGCGCCCGGGAAATTGACATTTATATCATGTTCTTCGACCAGGAACTGTATGACCGTTTTAAACTCAGTAAAGAAGATTACGAGTTACTGAAAGAAAAGGAAGCGAACGAAAAGAAGGAAAAGAAAGACAGCAAAGACAGTGCGCTGGCCGAAGCAGCCAAAAAAGATAAAGACTGGAGACCGCTGTTTGAAAATCTCGATAGCCGTAAACTGCGGCTAACCATTCATTCAGGCAATATTGCGGACTATCATTTGTCAGAAAACGGCGAAAAACTGTATTACCTGGCCCGCGGAGAAAAAGGATTTGACCTGTGGCAAACAGATACACGCACCCGCGCCACCAGTGTGCTTGCCAGGCTGGACGGCGGCCCGGGTGAAATGGAAATCTCCAAAGACGGTAAGAACATTTTTGTAGTGAGCGGCGGCAGAATTGTAAAAGTGGAAGTCGCCGGTGGTAAAATTTCGCCCGTACGCGTAGTCGGCGAAATGACGCTCAATGAAGCTGCCGAACGTAAATATATTTTTGATCACGCCTGGAGACAGGTAAAGAAAAAATTTTTCGACCCGACATTACAGGGGGTTGACTGGGCCATGTACCGCAAAGCGTATGAAAAATTCCTGCCCCATGTCAATAACAATTATGACTTCCAGGAATTGCTGAGCGAAATGCTGGGCGAATTGAACGCTTCGCATACTGGATGCCGTTACAGTCGCCCGCAGGAAAACACCGACGCCACCGCCAGTCTCGGCCTGCTATATGACGAAACCTATACCGGCGCGGGCCTGAAAGTGATGGAAGTGATTGAAGGCGGTCCCCTGCTGAATGCCAAAACAAAAATCAACAAGGGCGTGATCATTGAAAAGATCGACGGTGAACCCATATCGCCGGAGATAGACTGGAACAGGCTGCTCAACCGCAAGACCAATAAGAACGTATTGCTGCACTGCTATAATCCCGCTACCAGAGAGCGTTGGGAAGAAGTGATTAAACCCATTTCACAACAGGAAGAACAATCGCTCCTGTACAAACGCTGGGTAAAGACCATGCGCAAAATAGTAAATGAACTCAGTGGCGGCAAAGTAGGTTATGTACATGTACAAAGTATGAGCGACGGCAGTTTCCGCAGCGTGTTTGAAGAAGTGCTGGGAAAGAATATCAATAAAGAAGCCCTCATTGTAGATACCCGCTTCAATGGTGGTGGCTGGTTGCACGACGACCTGGTTACCTTCCTCTCCGGCAGGCGCTATCTCAATTTTTCACCACAGGGCGTAAATCCCATTCCCGGCGAACCCAACAACAGGTGGAGTAAGCCATCGTGCGTGGTGATGAGCGAAAGCAATTATTCCGATGCCTTCATATTTCCCTACGCTTACAAAGCCCTTGGCATCGGCAAACTGATTGGCATGCCGGTACCTGGCACCGGCACCTGTGTTTGGTGGGAACAACAGATTGATCCAACCCTGGTGTTTGGCATACCGATGATTGCCACTATCGGTAAGGAAAACCGGCCAACTGAAAACCTCCAGTTGGAGCCGGATATCCGCGTGGAAAATGAGTACAATGCCATACTCAATGGTAAGGACCAGCAACTGGAACGGGCCGTAAAAGAAATGCTGGAAGCTATCAAAAACAAAGATCCCCGGAAAGGATTTTAAGTTGCATTACCCGGTACCCGCCCGTGCGGCGGGTACCCTCCATAAAAACCAAAAAAGTGCTGAACGGATTAGTGAAAGGTTGAATTATATATTATACAGATACACAAAGCACTGAACTACAGCCCCTTATTGCTTTTTTTTGGGGTAAAAATTATTTTTTCGAAAACTATGCCGTAAACACAATATGGCATAGTTTTTTCGATAAAGGGGGTATGTATGCTTTTATGATCATATTCTTTATTGTGCTGGCTGTGACCATTGTGATGTATGCGGCTATGGTAAAAAAGCAAAATGAGCGGGACGAGTTTCTGAAGTCTTCAGGAGGAGAAGAGAATCCCCGGGAAACGCAGGCACATTCCCCCATTCGTTAATCTGTTTTCACCATCAAGGCAGTAAAATACCAAGGGGCACAAAGAAAATCTTTGCGCCCCTTGGCGTATTTAAGACATTTTGATGCTGTGGTGCTATTATGCTATACCACTACATTCACCATCCTGCCCTTCACATAAATGATTTTCTTGGGTGTGTTGCCCCCCAGCCATTTCTGGATTACCTCGTTTGACAGTACGAGCTGCTCTACGGTCTCCTGCGGCGCATCGAGCGCAATATTAATGGTGGTGCGCAGCTTGCCGTTTACTGAAACCGGGTATTCCTTGCTGCTTTCCACCAGGTATTTTTCTTCTGCCACCGGCCAGGGCGCATCCAGTACAGACGATGTATTGCCCAGCAAATGCCATAACTCTTCACAAACATGCGGCGCATAAGGCGTCAACAATATCAGCAAGGGTTGCAGAATCTCCTTCTTATGGCATTTGAGTTCCCACAATTCATTCACGCATACCATAAAGGCGCTTACGGCGGTATTGAAAGAGAACCGTTCGGTATCTTCTTCTATTTTCCGGATGGTTTTATGCAATACTTTCAGTTCGGCAGCTGTGGGCTTTTCATCCGTCCAAATTTTACCTTTCTGTTCATCGTAAAACAGTCGCCACATTTTTTTCAGGAACCGGTGCACCCCTTCAATGCCATGCGTATCCCAGGGTTTGCTCTGATCAATAGGGCCGAGGAACATTTCGTACATGCGGAAGGTATCGGCGCCATATTTCTGAATAATGTCGTCGGGATTAACGGTGTTGAATTTGGACTTGGACATTTTTTCCACCTCAGTACCGCAGATGTAGGCGCCTTCCTGGCTTTTTACATTGGGATTGGCTATCGATCCGTCTTCCAGTATCAACCACGCCTGCGCAAATTCAGCGCGCCATTTCCTGAATGCCTCGATAGCTAACGTTACCCCATCCACGATATTGACGTCCACATGCAGGGGTGTAGTAACTATTTGATCGGGTTTGATCGTAAGCCCGTTGGCAAACAAAATCTTGTCTATATTCTCGCGGAGCAGTACCTGCACGTCTTTATCATCTTTTTCCAAACGGTCCACCAGTCCCTTGCTGATAAATACCTGCGGGAATGCGTGCACGTCCACCTCCCCTTTGCACATCTGCTGCCACTGCAACCGGTATACAAAGCGGCTGCTGCCCTGGATCATTCCCTGGTTCAACAGCTTTTTGTACGGTTCGTCATGACCGATATACCCGAGGTCGTACAGCACTTTGGTCCACATTCTGCTGTACAGCAAATGGCCCACCGCATGTTCGGTGCCGCCAATGTACAGGTCAACCTGTCCCCAGTAATCGGAAGCCTCCCGACTGCAGAATGCCTGGTCATTTTTCGGGTCCATATACCGCAGGAAATACCAGGAAGAACCGGCATAACCGGGCATGGTATTCGTTTCGAGGTTTCTCGACGTCCATGCTGTTATATTGGCCAGCGGGCCTTCCCCTTCGGGACCAGGTTTATAGCTGTCTACATGCGGCAATTGCAAGGGCAACTCGCTTTCAGGCAATGGATAGGCTATGGCGCCGGCAGGGGTTTGCTTCCATACAATGGGAAACGGTTCACCCCAATAGCGCTGGCGACTGAAAGCCGCATCGCGCATTTTGTAATTGACCTTGCGCACGCCGATGCCCATTTCTTCCAGCTTGCTGATCACTATTTCAATGGCTTCGCGCATAACCATACCAGTTATAAACCCCGAATTTTCCAGTACAGCATCCTTGGTAGGATTGGCTTCTTCGCCGGTATAGTGTGCGCCCATAATATTGGTAATGGGAATTCCGAAATGTTTGGCAAACTTGTGATCGCGCTCATCGCCGCAGGGCACCGCCATTATGGCGCCGGTACCATAACCTGCCAGCACATATTCGCTGATCCAAATTGGAATTTCACGGCCGTTGAACGGGTTAATGGCATAAGCGCCGGTAAATTCGCCGGTAATCTTCTTCTCTGCCATGCGTTCCCGCTCGCTGCGGCTTTTTACATAAGCGATATAGTTTTCTACTGCCTGTTTTTGTTCAGGCGAAGTGATCTTTTCAATCAGTTCATGCTCCGGCGCCAATACCATAAAGTCAACCCCAAAAATGGTATCGGGGCGGGTGGTGTACACGCGCAGTTTTTCCTCCTGCAATCCTTTCAAGGCAAAATCTATTTCTGCGCCATAACTTTTGCCAATCCAGTTGGTTTGCATTTCCTTCATCGCTTCTGAAAACTCGATGCGCTCGAGCCCTTCCAGCAGACGATCGGCATATTCGGTAATGCGCAGGTACCACTGCCGCAGTTTTTTCTTTACCACGGGATAGCCGCCACGTTCACTTACACCATTCACCACTTCATCATTGGCCAGCACCGTGCCCAGCGCTTCGCACCAGTTCACTTCGCCATAGCCGCAATAGGCCAGGCGATATTCCATGAGAATGCTCTGTTGTGTATATTCATCAAAACTGTTCCATTCTTCGGCAGAAAACTGGTTGCCCTTTTTGCCGGCAACAGGCAGGCGATAATTGCTGTCGGGAACAGGATGGTTTTTATTGCCTTCTTTTTTGAAAGCTTCAATGAGTACTGATATTCTTTCGGCTTTATTGGTCTGGCGGTTGTAAAAACTGTTGAACAACTGCAGGAATATCCACTGTGTCCATTTGTAGTATTGAGGGTCGCAGGTGCGCACTTCACGGCTCCAGTCGTACGACAAGCCGATATTGTCAAGCTGCCGGCGGAAGTTGGAGATATTCTGCTCGGTGCTTACCGCTGGGTGAATGCCATGTTCTATGGCATATTGTTCGGCCGGGAGACCAAAAGCATCGTACCCCATGGGGTGCAGCACATTGAAACCTTTCAGTCGTTTATAGCGGGCATAGATATCACTGGCGATGTAGCCGAGCGGATGCCCCACATGCAGACCGGCGCCACTGGGATAAGGGAACATGTCCAGTACATAATATTTCGGCTTCGTACTGTTGTTGCTCACCGTGTACGCGCCGGATGTTTCCCAATGTTGCTGCCATTTCTTTTCAATATCCCTGAAATTGTACTCCATAATTTTCCTGTATAGTTCTGATACACTGTTGGTATACGGGGCCGGTGCATGTTTGCACATGCCTTTATGCAGCCTGCCTTTTCTTTCCTCTGTATCCGGCCATTGATATGCGGCTGAATCATTCCTTCCGGGTAATTGATACCATAAAAGTTGAGGAAACGTTAAAAAAGCGATCACCCTGCGGCACCCGAAATTTTACCATCCCTTCCATCGTTAAGGGGGAGGTCAAAATTAAGGATTACCCTGTAAAACCGTTAATTTTGCCGCGCTGCTCAGATCATACACGATTGTGACAGTCCCGTACAGGGGATGCATTTTACTAACCCATCAAAAATTTGCGATACATGGCGCAATTTGGAAAAGCATCAGCCAAACGATCCAAGCCCTCCTATTTCATGTCCATCCTCGGTGTTACCATCGTGCTGTTTTTTGTAGGCATATTCGGATGGCTGCTGCTCAATGCCAGCCGGTATACAGAAGAGTTGAAGGAAGAAGTGAAAATGCAGGTATACCTCCGCAATAACATTACCCCGGACGATGTGGAGTCGCTGAGAGCTTATATTGCCGGCCAACCCTATACGCGCACCCTTGAGTATATTGATAAGGAAACGGCCAAAGCACGCTGGCTGGCCAGCGGCGAAAGCGATTTTACCGAATTGCTGGACGAAAACCCGCTGCCCGCCTCCTTTGAGGTAACGCTGAAAAGCGCCTATGTAGATAAAGACACCATGGCCACCATCAAAGCCGACCTCGAATCGCAGGACGTGGTAGTGCAGCAGGTAAAATATCCCACCAAGGTGGTGGAAAGCATCAGTACTTCGGTACGGGTAGGATTGATTGTTTTCGCCATTATGGCCTCCGTGTTCTGCATTCTGTCTATTGTGCTGATTGACAACACCATCCGCCTGGCCATGTACAGCAACCGCTTTCTTATCAAAACCATGCAGATGGTGGGCGCCACCCGGGGATTTATTGCGCGGCCTATGAATGTGCGGGCCGTGATCAATGGCGCACTTTCGGCTATTTTCGCCATTGCCCTGATTTATACAGGCATGCTGATCTCGGAATATTTCCTGCCCTACCTGCGCGATTTACGGGATAACAACAAACTGCTGATCCTTTTTGCCTTTTTGATCCTGCTCGGTATCAGCATTACGCTGTTCAGTACCTACCGCAGCGTGGTGAAGTACCTGAAGATGAAACTGGATGAACTTTATTAATGTGCTCATAATTCCTATATTAGCACCCTCAATTACACCTGATGAAAGAGAAAAAACAAACCCCTGCCGCTACTTCTTCTGCCGGAAATCTTTTCGGCAAGGATAATTATATATGGATGATTGCAGGACTGGTGCTGGTGGGCATCGGGCTGCTGCTGATGGCAGGCGGTAAAAGCGATGACCCGAATGTATTTCTCGAAAATGAAGTGTACAGCTTCCGCCGCATAACGGTAGCTCCCATAGTGATCCTGCTCGGCCTGGGCATTGAAGTGTATGCCATCTTCAAAAAACCCAAAAACGGCTGAGTACTTACACCGGCTTACAGCAGGTAGCGATACAGGATTGTGTCGCTTTTTTAGTTTTTAACCGGGCCCTATTTATTATACTTCCATTACCGTGTCATGAATTTATTCGAAGCGATTATCATAGCTATTGTAGAAGGCATTACTGAATTTCTGCCCATTTCCTCCACCGGGCATATGGCCATTACCTCGGCCATCATGGGCATTCACCAGGAACCGTTTACCAAGTTGTTTGAAGTGGTGATACAACTGGGCGCCATTCTCTCGGTAGTGGTGTTATACTGGCGCAAGTTTTTTGATTTTAAAAATTTCGGGTTTTACATCAAATTAATTGTGGCAATGATACCGGCACTGGTTTTTGGCGCATTGCTCAAAAGTCATATTGAGCAGGTGCTGGAAAAGCCACTGGTCATTGCCGTTATTTTGCTCGCTGGCGGTATTGTACTGTTATTTGTAGACAAATGGTTTAAACACGCTACCACCGACAACGAAGAAAGCATATCCAACAAACAGGCATTGATGATAGGCTGTTACCAGGTATTGTCCATTGTGCTGCCGGGACTGAGCCGCAGTGCTGCCACCATCATTGGCGGTATGCAGCAAAAGCTGACGCGGCGGCTGGCGGCAGAATTTTCGTTTTTCCTGGCGGTACCTACCATGCTGGCTGCTACGGTAAAAAGCCTGTACGACATGTACCAGGAATCGCCGGAGGTGCTGAATACCGATAACCTGAATACCCTGCTGCTGGGATGCGCCGTTGCCTTTGTAGTGGCCATTCTTGCCATTCGTTTTTTCATAGGGTTCCTGCAGAAATACGGTTTCCGTTTGTTCGGCTGGTATAGAATACTATTGGGCATCGTACTGCTGGTGTTGATTTTTGCAAAAGTGATTCCGGCTTAAGCAACCCGAAATAGACTTTTCATCCTCAAACCCCTGACATGCAGATAGCACCACGTAAAGTGATCAATGGATGGTGTATGTACGACTGGGCCAACTCGGCTTATAACCTCGTGATCACCTCCACCATTTTCCCCGCATATTATGAAGCCATTACCCGCAACAGGCAGCCAGGCAATGAAGTGGAATTCATGGGCCGCAGTTTTGTAAACACGGCCTTGTACAACTATACGCTGGGAACGGCATTCATCATTGTAGCGCTCATCTCCCCCATTCTTACTTCCATTGCCGACTACAAGGGCAACAAGAAAAAATTCATGGGCTTCTTCTGCCTGCTGGGCAGTGTGGCCTGTATGTCGCTATACTTTTTTGCGCCGGAAGACCTGGGCAATGGCCAGACATCCCTTTCCGCAACGGCGCTCAACATTGGCATATTTGGTATGCTGCTTTCCTGCATCGGTTTCTGGGCAAGCCTGGTGTTTTACAATTCCTATTTGCCCGACCTGGTGCCGGAACACCTCCGCGACCGCATCAGCGCCCGCGGCTATACGTGGGGATATATCGGCAGTGTGATTTTACAGGTGCTATGCTTCATTGTAGTGTTCCTGCCCGAAACTTTTGGATTTCATACAGAGTATGAGCAAAACTATATGCCTGCCCGTGTATCGTTTGTGCTGGTGGGGCTCTGGTGGCTGGGCTTTGCACAGGTTAGTCTCCGCCGGTTGCCCATCAGCAGCCTGAAAGAAAGAAGGGAAAGGAAAAATGTTTTCACCAATGGGTTCATTGAGCTGAAAAAAGTGTGGGCGCAGGTGAAACAAATGCCCATCCTGAAACGCTTTTTGTATGCTTTCTTCTGGTATAGCGCCGGCATACAAACAGTATTCCTGGCCGCCACGCAATTTGGCGCCAAGGAACTGAACCTGCCTACCGATAAACTGATCATCACCATCATGATCATTCAACTGGTAGCCATACCCGGCGCCATCCTGATTTCGCGCCTGTCCGAAAGAATAGGCAATATCAAAACACTCATGGCAGTAGTGGTGGTGTGGGTGGCCGTTTGCGCCATTGCGTATTTTATTCAAACCGATATTCATTTTTATATCCTGGGCGCCATTGTAGGGCTGGTAATGGGGGGCATTCAATCGCTCAGCCGCTCGACCTATGCCAACCTGATGCCCGACACCAAAGACACCACTTCGTTTTTCAGTTTTTACGACGTAACGGAAAAAATTGCACTGGTGCTGGGCATGTTCAGTTTTGGTTATGTGGAAGAGCTTACCAGTAATATGCGCAACTCGGTGCTGGTGCTGATGACCTTCTTCATCATTGGCTTTGCCTTACTGGCATGGACGCTGGCCTCGCAAAGAAAAGGGCAGAAAGCAACCACGTAAGCGTTATAGTGTTATATTGGTTCAGTATTTGAATAACGATTCAACCATATAACATTTTTCAGCATCTATGAATTTATATACTATCAATACCGGTTATTTCAAGTTGGATGGCGGCGCTATGTTTGGCGTAGTGCCCAAATCGATCTGGAACAAACTCAATCCGGCCGACGAAAACAATCTTTGTACCTGGGCCATGCGTTGCCTGCTCATACAGGATGGCAACCGGTTGATACTGGTTGATAATGGCATTGGCGATAAACAGGATGAGAAGTTCATGGGCCATTATCACCTGCACGGTGAAGACACGCTTGACAAAAGCCTGGCCGCCCATGGCTTTCACCGCGATGATGTCACCGATGTGTTCCTCACGCACCTGCACTTTGATCATTGCGGCGGCAGCATCGTAAGAAAAGGCAATCAGCTGGTGCCTGCTTTTAAAAACGCGGTATACTGGAGCAATGAGCGCCACTGGCAATGGGCCACTCAACCCAACGACCGGGAGAAAGCCTCTTTTTTAAAAGAAAATATTTTGCCCATCCAGGAGAGCGGGCAATTGCGTTTTATTGAACCCACCGACGGCACAGCCTTCACCGATAATGTGCAGGTACGTTTTGCCTATGGCCATACCGATGCCATGATGCTGCCCCAGATCCGGTATAAAGGCCATACTATTGTATATATGGCCGACCTGTTGCCTTCTATAGCGCATATCCCTTTGCCCTATGTAATGGCATACGATATGTTTCCATTGACCACCCTGCAGGAAAAGAAATCTTTTCTTGCGGAAGCAGTTGAAAATAATTACATCCTGTTCTTCGAACACGACCCGCAACATGAATGCTGCACCTTACATATAACCGAAAAGGGAGTAAGACAGCAGGAAATGTTTCCGTTAAGTTCCATTTAAGTAAATTAACAGGAAAGCGCTCTTATTGCAAGACCACGCCGGCTATCGTAAACTGATGAGCGAGGTCAGGCGGTGACGGAGGTTGCGGTAGTAGATCATATCTACTTTAATGCTGCCCACCGAAATGGGACTTTCAATACGCAATGGGATGTGGTTGGGGTCGTCGCTAACCCATACGGTCATTTTTTCGCCCCCTTCAAATATGGTGCCTTTGATCAGCAGCGGTTTGAATTTGATAGCCTTGAATTTGCCATAGCGGGTTTTCACTGTTTCCTTGCCAAGGTAGCGGATATACATATCGTACACCTCGTTATCGAGAAACATGGAGAAGTTGATCTTGTCGTCTTTCTTGTACTTGTCGAAGTCGATATTGCGTGCAAAGTAAATGGCGCTGAGCACGTCCTGCACGCATTCCGGCACCTTGTATACGCCGTCGTTGGTAATGGCGGTATTGGTATTCTTGTTAAAGGTTACGTTTTCGTACTTCTTATAGGTGCCTTCGTTTACATTCCTGATAAAACGATAGGGTTGCAGGGTGGCGGTATCGATATAGGTTTCATATTTATCGCGCACCTTGAAGAAGTTGTCGTAGAAACTATAGGTTTTTCCTTCGCCCACGATATGATATACGGGCTTGTTGTTGAAGGTTTCAATGGAAGAGCGGAAAGTGGCTTCCCCTGCGCCCACATAGGCGCCCATCAAAGTATAAAAAACCTTGTAGGTGATAATCTCGTTGGCGTTGAAGGCATTGTTGCGCACATCACAGAAGCCGTTACCCGCTTTCAGGGGAAAGCTGCTGACGATGAGCAATAACACAATTAACGGTCGGTAAAGCTTCATGTATCTTTTATTCCGGTTCAGTAATATATGTTGACAATCAGTTGTGTTGCTTTATTTTTTATTGAAAATCCGTATACCCAGTATCAGTAAACTGCCTGCCAGGGCAGGTATTACCAGGTTGATGATCCAGATGGCGAGAGAAGCGGCCAGTATTCCTGCCAGGTTGCTGTTGAACAACTGCACAATTTCAATGCTTGCTTTCCAGCGCACGCCCAGCTCGGTAATCACGGCAATAGTAGGCACAATGGACAATACCAGGAAAACCACACTGACGGCGCCAAATACCTGTTCTACATCCATCTGTACCCCGAAAGCTGCAAAGAGCAAATAATACTGCGCTATAAATACGCCATAACGGACACCAGATAATGACAAAATACGCAATAATATAGTTGCGTTAAAGCGTTCTAAAACTCTAATATGGCGCACCAGCCGCTCAATTCCCGGTATTTTTTCGATCCAGCGTACCAGCCAGGCCAGCCGGAAATAAAGCAATGTTAAAATTACCGTCCCGCCCAGCACCCCGTACAACACGGCGTTCATCCAGAATACGTCCCCGCTTTGGCCTCCTTGCCGCAATGTGCAGGATTTGATATAGAGCAAACCGGCCATGCCTGCCGTCCAGGTGACCAGCAACTGGGCCATGCTACACGCAATGGTAACGGATATGGCCTGAATGCGTTTCCCTTCCTGGATGTATAACACCCGACCGAGGTATTCCCCTATGCGGTTGGGGGTAAAAAAAGCCAGGGTAATGCCGCTGAATACGGCTTTCAAACATTTGATAAAAGCAATTGGTTGCACGTTGCGCACCGCCAGTTGCCATTTTCTGGCTTCGAGCCCCCAATTGACCAGCATAAGCCCCACGGCGGCAATCAGTTGCCACAGGCCGGGTCCGGTGAACACATTTTTCAATTGGTATAAAGATTCAAGCCAGTTGGGCTGCCGGTGCAATTGCCGGTAAATTGAAAAGGCCAGCAGGCAAAACACCAGCGGGCCGATCACGTAGTTGAGAATTAATTTGATATTTTTGTTGAGTACCAAACCGATAATAGCACAAAATAATTGAATCCTCCCGCTCCTTGCAACACTCTTCCAAAATAATTCTCGGCGTAGACCCCGGTACGTTACTGATGGGGTACAGCGTGTTAGTGGTATCGGGTAAGCAATTGCACGTTGAGCAAATGAGCGTATTGAAGCTGAATGCCCGCAAAGACCATTACCAGCGCCTGCAGCTGATTCATGCCAAGATCACCGAACTGATAGCCACTTTTCGTCCCCAGAGCTTTGCTATTGAGGCGCCTTTTTTTGGCAAGAATGTGCAGAGCATGCTCAAACTGGGGAGGGCTCAGGGCGTGGCCATTGCCGCTGCCATGAGCGCGGGACTGGAAGTGTTTGAATATTCGCCCAGGAAAGTGAAGCAATCTATTACGGGCAATGGCAATGCAGATAAAGAACAGGTGTGGAAAATGCTGCAGCGGATCGTTTCCCTTCCGCCGGCCGATCTGCGGTATCTCGATGCATCGGATGCACTGGCGGTGGCTGTTTGTCATCATTATCAGTGCAATCCGTTGGTGAAGGAAAAATCAGGTAAAGTAAAAGGGTGGGAAGCATTTATTGCGCAAAACCCGGAGAGGGTTCGTGTGAAGGAGAAGTAGGGTTGGGTTAAGACGGTGGTGGTCACAAGCCATGCCCACTCGATAGCTCCAGTTTGGTAGATAAATCCGCCCAAAAAAACAGCAGCATGTTTGAATCTCCACAATTAGAAGATTAATTGCGCCAAAATTTTTTCCTGGTCAGCCTTTAACTGTTCGGGCGTTACCTTGAGTTTGCCCCGTGTGAAATTGATATCATCCATACCATTGATGGGCACCAGGTGCATATGGGCGTGAGGCACTTCAAGACCTACTACGGCTATGCCGCAACGGTTGCAGGGAAATGCTTTTTCAATAGCTTTTGCAATAGGTTTGGCAAATACGAGCATTTCTCCGAGGTATTCATCCGGCACATCGAAGATTTTGTCTACTTCAATTTTGGGCACCACCAGCACATGCCCGTGCACCAACGGCGCAATGTCCAGGAACGCAAAGAACTTTTCATTCTCTGCAATCCTGTAAGAAGGGATTTGTCCTGCTATGATTTTTGAGAAGATCGTCATACGGGAAAGTTATACAATAAAGCACTAAGAAGGAAGAAAGCTGCAATATAGCGAACAATTTACCTTGAACCGTAAAGCTCTTGCATTGCCTGTGCCATATTCCATCTTTCTTCCTTCAAAAAAAATCCCCGCTTTTGGCGGGGTTACTCAGACTGTAATTTCTTCAATTTTAAATCTGACTAACCCGGCTGGCACCTTTACTTCTGCCACTTCCCCTACTGCTTTTCCCAGCAGTCCGGCCCCAATGGGAGAGGTAACCGAAATTTTTCCCAGTTTCAGATCCGCCTCCTTTTCAGAAACGATCTGGTAGGTGTGTTGCTTTTTCGTATTCAGATTGGTGATGGTCACTTTGGTAAGAATAGAAACTTTGCTGGTGTCAACATTTTCCGTTTCCACAACACGCGCGCTTGCAATATCACTTTCCAGTTTTTTGATCCTTGCTTCCAGAATGCCCTGTGCTTCTTTGGCAGCATCGTATTCGGCGTTTTCTTTCAAATCGCCTTTTTCGCGTGCCTCTGCAATGGCACGGGCTGCTGCCGGACGATCGATGGTGCGCATGCGGATGAGTTCCTCCTTCATTTGCTCCAGGGTCTCTTTGGTGACGTACAAGACATTATTCATATAAACCTCCTTGTTTTTACCCGGACAGCACCTGTGCGCTTGCCCGGAAAACAAAAAAAGAACAACGCCTCAGTTGCACTGAAGCGTTGCATTATTTTTATTGACACAAGCAAAAATAAAGCATTTTTTGAAATGCAAACTCAATACCGGCAAATTATATGGCGTACTTTTTCCCCGGGCAGCCCATTGATGCGATTATATTTCAATTAATTGAATATTAGAAGTCAATGCCCGGAAAAAACCAGGGGCAAAAATGGTACAGCATGCTTACAACAGGTTGAGTTTTTCCAGCACCACTTTGGCCATTTTGTAGAAAGCCTCATGACTGTATCCCGCGGTATGCGGTGTAATGATCACATTGGGCTGTTGCAGCAACCAATCCAACTGTTGTTTTTCTGTTGCTGAATAGGTATCGAGTTTTTCGTTTTCCAGTACATCCAGACCGGCGCCGGCAATTAGGCCCTGCTCCAGGGCGCGGATAACGGCTGCCGTATCGTGCACTTTTCCCCGCGAAGCATTCAGGAAAACGGGTTTGCGCTGCAGCTGGTTAAAAAAGGCATCGTTGGCATAGTGATGCGTTTCTGCAGTGAGCGGCAGATGCAGGCTCACCACATCGGCATAACGTGCAATCTGCTCGAGGTTGGCTTCGTGCACATACCCTTTGGCAAAACCGAATTTGTATTTGTCACAAGCCAGCACCGTTACATCAAACGATGCCAGCAATTTGGCAAAAGCTCCTCCCGTATTGCCATAACCGATAATACCCACCGTTTTTCCACTCAGTTCGGTACCGCGGTTGGCATCGCGAATCCATTTCCCTTCACGGATTTCCTGCATGCTGGTGCCTATTTTGTTCAGCAGGTTCAGCAAAACGCCGAGCACATGTTCCGCCACGGCATTGCGGTTGCCTTCGGGGCTGCTTACACAGGTAATGCCTTTGCTTTCTGCATAGGCCACATCGATCAGTTCCATACCGCTGCCCAGCCGGCCAATCCATTGTAGGGAGCGGGCATTGTCCAGCATGCTCTTATCAATCTTTAACCGGGTGGTAACAATCAAGCCGGTGGCCTCACCAATTTTTTCCTTCAGTTCTTCATAGGTGATTTGAGGAAGATAATCAACTGTAAATCCTTTCAACTGTAACTGTTCTATCAGCCAGGGATGTGCTTTGGCTGTGATGATAACTTTTTTCATGTATTGTGAATGTTGCCTGGAGCGGTTTACCGGTTGCCTGGCAATGTAACCTGTAACACCTGGCACGCTCCCGTTTACTCCTTCATCTTGAACGTAAGCGCCGCCAACTCCTCTACCTTGAGCTGCTCGGCGCGTTTGTCGAAAATTTTATCCTGCAAGATATCCTGTGGAAACAAATTTTTTACCGCATTGCGCAAAGTTTTTCTGCGCTGGTTAAAAGCAGTCTTTACCAGCAGGAAAAAAGAAGGTTCATCTTTCATGGCAGGCGGCGTATGAGGCGTTAAGCGGATAACGGCGCTTTTTACTTTTGGCGGAGGGGTAAAACAATTTTCACTCACTTCAAACAGGTATTCCACACCAAACCATGCCTGTACCAGCACGCTCAGGACGCCGTATACCTTGTTGCCTTCCCTGGCCGCTACACGCTGCGCCACTTCCTTCTGAAACATACCGGTTACGGACTCCACCTGGTCTTTCCACTCAAGAATTCTGAATAAAATCTGTGAGCTGATATTGTACGGAAAATTGCCCACCACTGTAAAAGGTGCTTCCCAGGGTTGGGGCATGTCCAGGAAACTGGCATGCACAATTTTTCCCGCAAGTTCCGGCCAGGTTTTGAGCAGCCAGTTTACCTTTTCTTCGTCTACTTCCACGCATTTGAAATCTATGCCGGGAAGCTGCAGCAGGTATTTCGTTAACGCGCCACCACCGGGTCCCACTTCCAGCAACCGCTGAAAGGGGCGCTCCTGCAGCGATTGCACTATCCTCCTGCTGATATTCTCATCTTTGAGAAAATGCTGACCCAGCGATTTTTTCAGCGTGTACATGGGGCAAATGTACAGGGGAAAAGAAAGAAATCACAATGAAACAGACTCCATTGGTCAATAAAAAAGATTCAGATCAAAACCAGCAAAGGCGGTCATGAACTGAATCGTGCTGTTTACTTCTTAGTTATGTGCTCACGGGTCCTGTGCGGCAAGCATGCACGCGCCGCAAACATACCTGTGCGGCATGGATACTTGTGCGGCCAGCACGCCTGCACCGCCCGTTGATCAAGCGCCTGCTGGTCCTATTTTTCACCCACCACCACTTTTTCTGTAAACACTTTTTCCCCCAGTACTACCTTCACCACATAGATACCTTTTGGCCAGGTCTTGAGGCCGTTCAGGGTGAGTGTAGACCGGCCTTTAGTGCTGCGCGCCTGCATGGTCCTTACTGCCTTGCCGGTAAAATCAAAAATGGTTACCTGCACATTGGTTTCTGCGCTTGCTGAAATGCTGATTTGCATGCTTTCTTTTACCGGGTTGGGAACAACGGTTACCGACGGCATGGTGTATACCGGCAACTGCACCAATACCGTTTTGCTGAATTTAATGTATCCCATTTTACTCTTTGCTTTCAAACGGTAATACACAGGCGAACCATTTACTGACGCTACGTCGTCTGTTGTGGTATAAGTGGCAAGTGCTATGCCGGCGGTTGCATCTATGCGTTGTATGGTAGTGAAATGTTTTCCATCGGTGCTGCGTTGCAGGTCAAAATACCGGCTCTCCTGGTTTTGTGCAACTGTCCAGCGCAGGTTAACACGCCGGCCCTGCAAGCCCGCATCAAAATCTGTTATAGTGCTCTCAAGAATGGTACACAACGAATCGAATACAATGTGTACAGTATCGGTGGCATAGGCCGGACAATCCCCTGCCAGCTGCTGGGTAACAATATAGGTGCCGGGCGCGTCCACTGTAATAGCTGGCCCTGTCGGATCGCCCAGAATATTCCCATCCGGCGTTGTCCAGGTGTACACAGAAGTGCTAATGGGATTGGTCACCTGGATTTCGCTTACACCTATCAGGCCACAATAAAAGGGTACATCAGCAGCCGCATCGGCGCGCGGGGCCAGGAAGAAATCAAACGGTCCTACAAAGTCTTTCAGCTCTGCCGTAAAAGAAGTGGATGACCTTGTTTTCACCATTATGCGGCGGAAAGGCATGCCGCAGGCATTTCCTCCCAGGAGGGTAACGGGGTCGAGGCCGAGGGTGGTCAGGTCTACCGAAAACTCCATAAACTGGCGGGCTACATATTGATCGGTAACGGTATTGTTCTCCCGCACCAGGGCAAAAGGGCCTGCCCAGGTATTGTTGCTGCATTGCAAACCTGAATAAAATGCCGCTCCGCCTTTGGGCACAATGGAGGCATAACCATATTGCGCACCTGAAAATGCGCCATCGAATTTGCCGCTCCAGTTGAAAGCGGCAGGCGTAATGGAAAGCGACGCCTCGTCAACCCAGATGCGTGCTTCAATAAAGGAGAGAGATGAGTTGCTGTATTCGGCAGTAAAAATAATATCCCCGGGCCGGGTAATATTGCCTGCTGCATCAAACTGCCAGGCGGTATGGCCTGCATCGGGACCGTATCCGTAAAACTTCCGCGTGCCGCGATCATAATAGATATCTGTCTGATACATTTCAAAATCGAAATAGCGGTTGCCCGTAGTATTTTCAATAGACACGCCCCCGAACATAAACAGCGGGTAAGAAGGATCGGGCCCGCTGCGACGCACGTGCACAAACATGTCCAGGATGTCGTTTTTGTCCGGAATACTGCCGGCAACGGGACAAACCCAGTTTTCCGGGCTCATGCCATTTTTATTGGAGCCGGCACCAAATACAGTAGAATCACTCCCGTGGTAATCGCGGATAAATACGGCATCGATCAGCAGCCGGTTATTCAGCACGGTATAGGCAGGCACGCGCATAGTACGAAAGAAGGGAAGTTTTCTGTACTCGGCATCAGTGGCATAACGTGCCACTATATCCGCAGCGCCAGTGGTATCGATGATAAAATTTCCTATCCCGGGCGTTCCCGGATACCAGAACCAATCGTCATTACCCGATTGCAGCGCGCCGTTAAAGAAACGGGAACGCAGATCGGCATCAACGCCAAATCCGGCTTTCACTTCCGGGGAGGTGATCTGCGCTTTTGCAGGTTGCAGGCTCATCAGAACGGTTAATAAGGGTACAATTCGCTTCATAGCATAGGATTTCAGGTGGAGAAAAAACACGAGCCCGTTTTGCAACGGGCATCGTGTTGCCTATTGATTCCTTACTTCTTCTGTACAATGCGCACGGTAGCCACATCGGAATAAACCACACCACCGTTAAAGAGGTAAGCTTTGATGCGATAATGCGTGTTGCCCGGAAAAACATCCTGGTCGGTATGCTGGTGCATAGACTGGTTGTTGCATTCGAGCGCAGCAATGACGTCATAAAACTCCCCGTCGTACGATCTTTCCACATCAAAACCTGCAATGGCCGACGGGTCGGCAACGTGCCACCGTAAAGCAGCAATGCGCTGCTGGCGGTGTGCAATGAGATGGATGAACGACTGCTGAACAAAGGCATCTGCCGGTTCGTGCCTGCCGGGTAAATTAAAGGCAAACGTTGCGGGAACAGAGGCTGAAGAAACAGGCCACATACAACAGTATGTTGCCAGAACGATAAGCATTGTTTTCATACGGAATCGATTTTCAGGTTAAAAATAAAGTGCGGCTTAGTGGGTTGGAGACTTACATCGGGGCAATTTTAACTTTTGTTGAAGCAAATCAAATTTCCAGTAATTTTTGCCTGAAACAGGTTACGAAACGACAACCGGCTTTTACTAAAGCGCCGGTTGGTGCAGTCTGCTATACCGGGTCATGAAGGCCGAGCATTTTGTCGCTAGTTACCGGTCGCGGGTTGGCGCAATCTGGCTCACCGGGCTGTGCCTCGTCGCCCGTTTTCCAATTTCCCACCCCCTGAATATCTCAATTCCCTTAGCTTTGCCCTTTAATGTTTACAGCATGAATGCACCACAACAAAGACCTGTAATAGGTATAACGATTGGCGATCTCAACGGCATCGGCGCAGAACTGATCATTAAAGCCTTTTCGGACCACCGGTTGCTGGAATGGTGCACGCCGGTAATTTTCGCCTCTAACAAGGTGATCAATTTTTACCGTAAATCCGTACCGGATACCAATTTCAACTATCAAAGCCTGAAGGACCTGAACCGGATTAACCACCGGCAGATCAATATTTACAATTGCTGGGAAGAAGAGGTAAGCATTACGCCCGGTCAGCTCACCGAGGCTGGCGGCCGGTATGCCGTGAAATCGCTTGTTACTGCCGTACAGGCGCTGAAAGAAAACAAGATTCATGGCCTGGTAACCGCGCCTATTCATAAAAAGAATACCCGTTCTGCCGAGTTTAATTTCACCGGTCATACGCCTTACCTGAAACACGTGTTCAATGTGCCCGATGTGGCCATGCTGATGGTTGCGGAGAATATCCGGGTAGGGCTGGTAAGCGAACATGTACCGCTGTCTGAAGCCGCCAAACACGTGACGAGGGAAGCGATCCTGTCGAAACTCAATATTATCAACCAGGCGCTGATCAAAGACTTTGGCATTGACAAACCCAAAATTGCGGTGCTGGGGCTGAACCCGCATGCCGGTGATGAAGGATTGGTAGGCAAGGAAGAGGAAGAGATTATTAAACCTGCCATCAAGGAAGCCAAGCACAGCATGCTGGCCATGGGTCCCTACCCGGCCGATGGCTTTTTTGCACGCCGTCATTTTGAGAAATTCGATGCGGTACTGGCCATGTACCACGACCAGGGATTGATCCCCTTCAAATCGCTGGCTATTTCAGAAGGCGTGAATTATACTGCCGGATTGCCGGTGATCAGAACATCGCCGGATCATGGCACGGCCTTCGACATTGCAGGTAAAAACAAAGCCGATCATACTTCCTTTCTGGCCGCTGTGTTTGAATGCATCGATATTATCAGCCGGCGTCATGGGTATATTCAGAGCCGCCGCAACCCGGTGAAAAAAGTAACGCCGTCGATACTGGCGAACGTGGAAGACGAGAAGATCGAGGAAACACCGGAAGGCGAAGGCAATTAGTGGCTGTGGCCCTGCAGCGGAAGTATTTAGTAATTGCAGAGGCGCCAATGATTTATAAAAAAGAAATCGGAAGACCTACTTCCGATTTCTTTTTTTATTGTTATGGTGATTTAGTGTTTAACGATACGTTTGGTAAACCGTTCATCAGGTGTGATGGCTTCCACCACATACTGACCGGTGGCCAGCATACCAAACATGTTGAATGAATAGGTATTTGCTCCGGCAGAGGCGCTCACCTTGTTCACCTTGATCAGTCTACCTTTCATATCAAACAGTCGGAAGGTAACTGTTTGCGGTGCAGGAAGGGTAAGCCTCATGGAAGAACCGGCGGTAATGGGATTGCCGAGAATTTCAAATTTGCCGGGCCGGTGAACTTTGAGCAATACTACAGACGAATATTCGTAAGAATTATCAATATCTACAATTTTCAGCCTGTAATAGAAATTGGTACCGGCAACATTGGCAATGTTGTCATCAAAGGTATAGGTGTGAATGCCGGTGTTATTCAGGGCCGTTACCTGGCCTACTTTTACAAAGGTTCCGTTATCAACCCTTCTTTCAATTTCATAGCGTGCAACATTGTGTTCATCGGTCACTTTCCAGCGCAGTTCATTGTAACTGTTCTTGCGGGCGCCTGTGAATGAGATAATGTTTACAGGCAGTGAGCTGATATCGGCCAGGTCGCCGATCATCAGGCCCTTGCCATGTGTGGCAGCTACAATTCTATTGTCTGCCGTTATTTGGAGATCAAATACCATGGTAGCATCACTGAAGCCATCATTAAAATCGAACCAGTGCAGACCGAGGTCGGGACTTACGTAAATTCCCAGGTCACTACCGGCATATACCACTGTAGGATGCACAGGATCGAATACGATGGCGTTGAACGGCACGTCGGGCAGGCCTATGCCGCGGTTAACCCATGTGGCACCCCCATCGCCGGAAAGCCATATGTGAGAATCTCCATATCCACCCAGGGCCACCATGATACTGTCATCGTTGTTTGGTTTAATGGCAATGTCCATAATGAAATGGTTCGGAAGCCCCCCTGATACTGTAGTCCAGGTGGGCGTGGCAGCATCCGCATTAGTCGTTTTCCTCAATGTGGGTCCACCGGTTACGTTCAACTTATTGTCTACCCTTTGAGAAAAAGGAGAAAGTGAAACGTACACTTTGTTTGGATTGGTAGGAGAAACTGCCAGTGTTACAGCTGTTTTATACTGTGCTTCGATATACCTGTTGGCAGAACTGTAAGTGCCATTAGTCCATGTATTTCCACCCGAGGTTGATCTATGTAAATTATCGGAGGCAGCATAGGCTATGCTGGGGTCAGACGGAGCGAACGCTATGGGAGCCATAAATGCAGTACGATCATCCGCAACAAACGCCCACGAGCCCAGGCGGGTACTAAAGCTTCCCGTTACTCCACCGGTAGATCTGTTTACAGTCAGGGCGTCATTGGATGCCAGCACAGTATTATCACTGTTCGGGGCTATGGCCGAAGGGCCACCATCTCCTCCCAACCGTTTGCTCCAGGAACCATTGTTATATGCCCAAACTCCATTATCCTGCAAACCGCCTATAAACCGGTTTGCAGTGAGCTTTGAAACGCCCAGGCTAGCATAAAACTGGGCAATTTCCAGGCCGCTATTGCGCGTCTGGAAAACTACATCGCCAGCATTTGCTCCATTGATGTTAGTGGTGCGGTATACTCCTCCATCACAAGCCACATACAAAATGTTGGAATTGTTTGGATCAAATACCACATCATGGATATCATCATGCAACGAGCCATGAATATTTTCAACACTTCCCGAGCTGCCTGTGCCATCTGTGTATCTGTATAATTTAACACCGCCCAATATGATTTTGTTACCATTACCCGGGTTTACAGCTATAGCGTGCGCGAACCAATGCTGGAAATTTGCATGCAATGAATTATTCTTTACTGTCCAGTTACTTCCAAAATTGGATGACTTATACAATTCATTGTCTGTATAGCTGCGGTGGTTGTTGGTGGTAGTAACGCCCATGCCTACACTGGCAAATATTACATCTGCATTGGTGGGATGCGCCGCCAAACGTACAAAACCGTGAAAAACAGACGGAAACCCTGTGCCCGTGACATGGGTCCAGGAAGAGCCTCCGTTGGTTGTTTTATAAATGCCTTTGCCGGTATTGGTCAGGTTGCCAACTGCAGCCACTATGGTATTGGAAGACCCCCTTCTTATCAGCACATCAGACACATACTTGCCATCCAACATAGGGGTAGTGCTCCAGGTGGCACCGGCGTCTGTAGATTTAAACAAGCCATGGGTTGTGCAGGCGTATACCGTATTTGAGTTGTTCGGGTCAAATACCAATCGTTGAACGCCAAAGAGGTTACTGTACGATTTGTACAGCACCTGTGTCCAGGTATTACCGCCATCAGTACTTCTGATAATGCCAATTCCATACGAACCGCGTGCCTTCCACACATTAAATCCAATATTGGAAGTATCTGAACGGTACACTTCGCCTGTTCCAGCAATAATGATATTACTGTTCGTAGGATGAAATGCAATGGCAGGAACGCCCAGAACAGGCAGCCCTACATTTACATAAGACCAGTTGCCTCCGGCATTCTCACTTTTCCAGATACCGCCGCTGGCGCTACCGGCAAATATTTTGTTAGAGTTATTAGGATCAATGGCTACGGTCAACACACGCCCCACGTTCAAGCCACTAACCTGCGACCAGTTGCCACCGGGCGTACGTGCCGCTGGATTATATGCCTTAGGCCTTTTCATGGCTTGCGCATGTTCCCATGCAGCCATCCATTTGTCGTTAAGATAAGTGGGATCCGGATAGGCCTTCGTCTGAAACAGGTAAGACATTTGCTTGTCTGCGCCCGAATATCTTTTTTTCCGGGTCACTTCCTCCTGTTTTTTAGCAGGCGGTACATGCTTCTGCATGACGAAATAAACACCTGCCAGGCAAGCTACAATTCCAAAGGATACCAGGATTCTGTGTAAAGATTTCATAGCAAGGGTTATTGGATTTAACGTTAGGGGATATAATACCAATGCTGAAAACAGCACATTGAGTCTGTGTAAATTTTTTTACATAGTCAATGCTTTTATGTGAAACGAATAAGGCTTTTATATATTACTGTTAGATTACCCGATATATGTCAAATAAAAAAACAAAAATTGCTCACTGATGTTAATGCAAAACCAACAGCCTGCACATCCTTCGCTGTACAGACTGCAGGTTTTGAAAAACACTATCTAATTTCGGTTAATGATCAACTTTGTATTGTGTACCGTTTCGTTCAATCGAACACGAACGAAGTAGATACCATTTGTAAGTGCATTAAGATCTTGTAAGCGTATTTTATTAAATCCTTGTTCTACCTGTTTGTTTTGCGTTAACAGTTTCCTGCCCGACTGATCAAACACTTCCACTACAGCAAGGCCCCTTTCGAGTGCGGTCAGTTGTACATCTGCATAACCGCTGGCAGGGTTGGGCGCGATGCGCAGTCTTGCTTCCAGGGTCCCGAATTGTACGGAACGGGCGTCGGTGTATTTGTGATCACCGGATTTGTAGTTTACACGCACCCGGTACCACACGGTGCCGGAATTGGGATCATTGTCAACAACATTGTATTGTTGCATTTCCACACCTTCCCTTGCCTGCACTACAGCAATGTTGGTCCAGTGCGTCTGGTCGTAGCTCCTTTGCACTTCAAACGATGCTACCGGGAGTTCCTGTAAAATATTCCAACGAACATTCACGCTGGTGCCGGATTGCTTGTTGGCAGTGAACGACATAATGTCTTTTGGCAATACGGTGCCCACCAATACAGCAAAATCTTCCACTTCACCATCGGGGAACCAGCCATTCATGCCATTGGCTTCGGTCATACCATTGGATTGCCTGGTAAGCCGGAAGCGTACAAAGGTCTGTGTACTGGAAGTAAATGGTACCGGAATATCTTCCCAGGTGATAGACACAAATTGTTGCGAAGCACTGGACGGCACCGTTACAAGGCGTCCTTCCTCCGGATCAAATACCCCGTTGAAATTATAGTCCAGCCAGGCCACCAATGTTGCTGGCTCACCACTATTGTTGAAAACAGAAATGTTTGGAATGGTATAAGTAATGGTGCCATTTACTGTAATGGCAGGCGGTGCGCCAATAGCATCTTCTTCCGCGCCTTCCGCATCAGCGAGTTCTGAAGAAGTCCCTTCCATTTCAAGTGCTATCGTACTTCCCAAACGTAAAGATGTGTCAGTTTCATGCACAGCAGGAGCAAAGGGGTCCGGATCATATGAAGCAGGGGCATCGCCAAAATCCATAGGTGGACGGAAACCCTCTGATGCATCACCGATATTACCCACCCATCCGGTATCAGGGCCTACGCCATAAGGGCCTGGCACCCTTTTAAGCGGACGTAGGGTTGAGATATCATTTGTACCGTCGCCGTTATACTTTCCTACAACGCCGTATTGTTGATTAGCAGCCGTACCCATCAACCTGAACCAATACATATCACCATGCCAGGTTAAACCTGCCTGCCCGGAAAATGGACTGGTACCGGGATTTTGATAAATTACTGACTGACCAGTCTGAAGATTAAAATGTTCATACCTGCTCTCCGAATAGTTACTCCCGTTCCTGGCAGTACTAAAATCGATCAAAATGCCGTCTTTTATAAGGAAATCGCCCCAGTCGTGTGTAGAAGTATTGCTTGCATGATTATAAGTATTAGTTGCAAAAACCTGGTAAGCATTTACAGCGTTGCCGGCTGCATCAAAATCAATTCGCCAAACCACCGCTTCGCGTGGTCTGTCGTTTGTAGCGTTGGTGCCACTACCCACATCATATTTCCCGCCTTCTATGCCGAAGTAAAGCGCTCCATCGTACCAGGCAGCGCCTGCAGAGCCCACACCGAAATTGAATGTTGGAATACCTAATTGGGTAGTGACATTCGAAACAACCTCAGAAATGGTGTTGGTTTTAAAATCGTATTTCTTGATCGCCTTGTAGTCCACTTCTGGCGAAGGCTTCTCAGAAATGTAATACAACACAAAATTCTCCTGATCATAAGCAAAGCTATTTACGTATTCCTTGCTTACATCCCGGAATAAAAATTTCGCATGTCCAGTCAACGGGTTCACCATGTATACCGAGTTGTTATCGGGCGTTGCCAGGATATAAGACGGCTGATTGGCCACCGGCCCATTAAACGGCCGTGCTTTAGGGTTTTGATGATAATTAACCGGGAAAGTGCCGGGCGTACAAGCGTTGATATCTGAAAGATATAATTTACGGTCAGACCCAATGGTAGTAAAGGTTATCACAACTCTTTTAACAGGGCCAGCAATGCTAAACGTGGCAGTACCCCGGTTGGAAGCATCATCAAGCGTGGTAGTGTTAGCTGTTACATAGGTATTGGTGGCATTGTTGCCATTAACCGTTAATATGGTGTTGGTATAGGTTGTAACGCCTACATTCAGCGCTGTGTTGGCCTCATTGTAGGCATCTACATCCACGCGCGCACTGCGGTCTATGTCGTAAAGCGTAAAGGAAACATTGTAAACCTGTTCATTGAATGTAATAGTAAGCGATTGACCATTAGCATTAGGATTGAGGTAGATATCATCGCCGGTAAAACCCGCTACATCTCCGGTATGAGTGCCTACATCTGCATAGTTAAGGGCACCAGGGTCAATAACTGCATCATGAGAGGTCTCGATAGCCAGCCAGGTTTTGCCAATGGCAAACTTCTGTACCCTCTCCATGGTAGAGGTTATGTAGTTCTCATACATACCGCTGGAGCCGGTATTGTGAAAGAATTCCATTTTGTCCCAGTTCAACTGCGCCTGGGTATACCCACTGGGACACTGTGCATTTACCACTGAATAAATCAGCATCAAGAGCGGAATAAGGAGAACCCTGGTCTTCCCTTTAGAGAAACGGATCACGCTACTCCATAGGATAAGAGTATCTTGTTTCATACGTTTGGATTTTGGGGCGAAATTGATTTTAACAATTCGGTGCTAAATATAGTAGGTACTTTTTATAACTAATAGTGTTTTACCCCTATTTTTCGGTAAAAAGTGACGTATGAACGACGAAAATCGATGTGTGAATTGAATTACAAGGATTTACCTATTGTATAAGAAAAATATTTTCGTATGCAGAAATTACGCATAGCTATGTTGATTGTACGCAACCACCATAGGACAATTTCGCAAAGCCGGTTATAACTGCCAATTGCTACTCCCTGCTACAGTTTTCGTTCAATCTTTCATGTTATAATATGTACAAATCCATGCGGCAGGGTGACTAACAATCTCTTATTAATTAAAAATATCATTGCTTAGCCCGGTATTGATGGCATAACTGGTGTAGGAAATTTCAATTTTACCTTTTTCGTTAGTAGTAGTATTCCGGGGTTTTTCGCCGGCATCATAGTCTATAGCCAGACCTTTGGGCAATTTGTAGTCTTTTGTAGAAAAAATAAAACTGACCTTATCGGGCAAACCGCGGTTCGCATATTTACCATAGCTCATTTCCATTTCATAGGTGCCATTTTCCCTTGTGGTAATTACGGCTTTGCGGATAAGGTACTCTTTTTCATCGATGTACAAGGTAGAAACCACCACATCGCTCTGTTCATCCAACGGCAATAGTTTTACAACCGCCACTGCTGTACCATTTACTGCAGCCTTACCCGCCCCCACTGCCGTGTAGCGATTGCCGGCAAATAGTGTGGTGAGGTTGATGTTCACGCCCCCCTTCGGCATAATGGAAATACCATCCTGCTTCCTGATCTTAAACCGGTCCGGCTGTTTAAAATATACGGTGATCCGGGCGTCGGGCACTTTCATAAAAGACACATCCGTCTTCATGATCCCTTCCGCTGTATAATCGCTAACGCCGGCCAGTTTGGCCCGCACTTTTGCCAATAAGGAATCGGCATCCTGGCCAAAGGCATGAACTGTCAAAAACGTCATTGATACTACCAACACAAACTGAAAGGACCTGAATATTTTCATACAATTATTATTCAAACAACGGCAAATAAGTTAAAGCAAGCCATCCGTATGAAGAAAAAAGTGCGGGCAATGTATTGTTAAATAAACAAAGTTTGCACCTGGTAATGTGTGTGCCATCCCTTTTCCCGTACTCTCCATAGGGCATCCGTATGCAACCATTGCCATGGCGGCCCGTCATATATTGCAACTTTGCCCAAAAATCCGTTCAGGATGCAATTTGTATGAGCTGAACAGGAAACCACCCTGAACCATTATTTTTGAAACCTGATTGTGATTTTTTGGCCTTTATTTTTTTACCGATAATAAAAACTTGCCAGTGAAAGGAATTGTTATTGCAGCGGGGCTATTCTTTACCTTCCAGTGCACCCGCGCCCAGGCCCCCGACACCACGCAATTTAAGCCCTATGTACAAACCATCCCGGGATCCAATGTAAGTTTCAATATGGTGCCTGTCCCTGCAGGAAAGTTTACCATGGGTAGCCCCGAAGGAGAAGCCAAACGCCGTCCCGATGAAGGGCCGCAAAAAGAAGTTACTGTTTCGGCCTTCTGGATGGGCGCCCGCGAAGTGACTTACGATGAATTTCTCCTGTTCTTTAACGACGAAAACACTTCCCGCGATTCCGAAGTAGATGCCGTTACCCGCCCTACCCCACAGTATATCGACCTTAGCTGGGGCATGGGTAAACAGGGGGGATTTCCGGTAAATAGTATGTCGCAGCGCACTGCGTTAATGTATTGCCGTTGGTTATATGAAAAGACAGGCGTTTTTTACCGTTTGCCTACTGAAGCCGAGTGGGAATATGCTTGCCGTGCAGGCAGTAATACGGCTTACTATTTCGGTAATGATCCCAAACAGCTGAAAGACTATGCCTGGTTCAACGGTAACAGCAAAAACAAATACCAGAAAACCGGTCAGAAAAAACCCAATGCCTGGGGATTGTATGATATGCTGGGCAACGTAAGTGAATGGACGCTGGACCAGTACAAGGCAGATTATTACACCGTTATTGGTGACAAGCCGGCCAATCCGCTTATAGAACCGGCAACAACCTATCCGCGTTCTGTACGCGGTGGTGGTTATACCGATGATCCGGCCGACTGCCGTTGTGCGGCCCGCGGCAAATCGGACCCTTCCTGGAACAAACGTGACCCGCAGATACCGAAAAGCAAATGGTGGCTCACCGATGGTATGTCTGTAGGATTCCGCATTGTTCGTCCGCTGCAACAGCCATCCCGAGAAGAGGCGGAAGCCTTTTACGAAAAATACCTTGGCAATTAAGGTCAGTTTGACAATTATTTTTAAATTACTGTTCCTACTCACCACTCACAATTAAAACCGACACTCATGAGTACCGATCAATCGAAGCCGCTCCATACTACACGGCGGCAATTTGTGAAGCAAAGTACCCTGCTGGCAGGCGGTGTGCTGGCCGCGCCCATGCTTTCCCGTGCAAACTTTTTTTCAGGAGCCGACGATACCATTAAAGTAGCGTTGATTGGTTGCGGCGGTCGCGGTACCGGTGCAGCCCTGCAGGCCCTGTCTACCAAACAAAACGTAAAGCTGGTGGCCATGGCCGATGCGTTCCGCGATCGCATCGACCGCAGTTACAAAACACTGACGAGCGATGATCACGGCAGCAAGATCAAAGAACGTATAGACGTTCCGGAAGAGAGGAAGTTTACTGGTTTTGATGCCTACCTCAAAGCTATTCCGCTGGCCGATGTGGTGATCCTTGCCACCCCGCCCGGTTTCCGCCCGATTCATTTTGAAGAAGCCGTTCGCTTAAACAAACACGTGTTCATGGAAAAACCGGTGGCTACCGATCCTGCCGGTGTAAAGAAAGTGCTCGATGCCGCCGAACAGGCCAAACAAAAAAAGCTGAACGTGGTGGTAGGGCTACAACGTCATTACCAGAATTCCTACCGCGAACTCTATAAACGTAAAGACCTTATTGGTGATATCGTGAGCGCCCAGGCCTGGTGGAACAACGACGGCGTTTGGGTAAACAAACGCAAGGAAGGTCAAACTGAAATGGAATACCAGATGCGCAACTGGTATTACTTTGTATGGCTCTGTGGCGACCACATTTGCGAGCAGCACATTCACAATATTGATGTGATCAACTGGTTCAAAGGTGGTTACCCGGTAAAGGCCCAGGGTATGGGTGGCCGTCAGGTACGCAACGGTAAAGACCACGGTGAAATCTTCGACCATCACTATGTAGAATTCCACTACGCCGATGGTTCTGTGCTGAACAGCCAATGCCGCCATATTCCCGGCACCATGAGTAAGGTAGATGAATTACTGGTGGGCACCAAAGGAAAAATTTTTGCCGGCACCGCCAATATTGTAGATCACAAAGGGAAGGTTCTATACCAGTTCGACCGCAAAACCGAAAACAATCCCTACCAAACCGAACACGACGAACTTTTTGAGGCCATTGCCAAAGGCGAATACAAATTTGCCGATGCGGAAAACGGCGCCAAGAGTACTATGACGAGCATACTGGGCCGCATGGCCACCTACAGCGGACAGATAGTGGAATGGGACAAAGCACTAAACAGCGGCATCAGCCTGCAGCCCGAGAAATATGACTTCAATGCGCCTCCGCCGGTGTTGCCGGATGCGAACGGGAATTATCCGATTCCGGTGCCGGGGAAGACGAGGTATAGTTTTTGATTCGTATTAATGCGTGCGTGATTGAATAGTTGAAGCATATTAGGTTTATTATAAGGAACGAAGAAAATGAATATATGGCGTTCATTTTTTTCGTTCCTTTTTTTGCCTGTAGACTGGATTGCAGCGGATGAGTCAAAGGAGTTATTATTGTATAGCAACACCCTTTTGCCTGACCGTGCAGACAGCCTAATATTGTGTGATGTAAAAAATTCCATAGGGGTTATCGCAAAATGCGATAACCTCTATCTTTGTCGCCATCAATCCAACACTATGGCAAAAAAATCACAGGCGCTGCCGGTTGCCGATGAAACCGTACTCAGCAAAATTCTCCTGGTAAGGGGCAAAAAAGTAATGATCGACCGCGATCTGGCGGAACTGTATGGCGTAACCACCATGCGGTTGAATGAACAGGTGAAGCGCAATAAAAAGCGTTTCCCGGAAGATTTCATGTTCCAGGTTACCAAAGAAGAAAAGCAGCAGTTAATTGACAGGTATCCGCACCTCGCCAAGCTGAAATTTTCGCCTACCCTCCCCTACGTCTTCACAGAACACGGCGCCGTGATGCTCGCCAGCGTGCTGAACAGTGAAAGGGCTATTGCAGTGAATATCCAGATCGTGCGTGTGTTCAGTCGCATGCGGGAAGTGCTGCTCACCCATAAAGACATCCTGGTAAAACTGGAACAGGTGGAAAAGAAACTGTTGCGACAGGACATGAAAATGAACAAATACGAAGAAGATATCCAGCTCATTTTTGAAACCCTGAAGGAACTGCTGAATCCGCCGGCAGAACCACGCCAAAGGATTGGCTTCAGGAGAAGTACGGAAGAAGATTGAGGTTATCGCAAATTGCGATAACCTTTCTCTTACAAATTCCATCCACCGCCCAACGCCCGGTACAACCGCACCATCGCCACAAACACATCCTGCCTTTGCCTGATCAGTTCAAGCTCGGCTTCCAACACGCTTTTCTGCGCAGTAATCACTTCAAGATAACTGGCATACCCGGAAAGGTATAATTCACGGGCAGTAGTAACTGCAGCCTGCAAATGCCGCACTTCCTGCTCCTTCATCCGGTACGCCTGGCGGTATTGCTGTACCGCACTCATCTGCGTCACCACTTCACTATAGGCATCCAGCAATTTCTGCTGGTAATTGTATATAGCTTCCTTATTGGCCGCATTGGCAATAATGTATTGCGCCCGCAAACTTTTTTGCCGGAAGATGGGCGCCGTTAACTGACCAATGATACCGAATACGCCGGAACCGGATTTCATCAACAATCCGGGCGTAAATGCGTCCAGTCCAACATACGGATTGATGGTAAGGGAAGGCAGAAATGCTTTACGCGCTGCCAGTACATTTTCCTTTGCGGCCAGCAATTCCAGCTCTGCCTGTTTGATGTCAGGCCGGCGACTCAGCAAGGCAGCAGGCAATCCTGTTTCAATATACTGCAGCGTACGTAGGTGCGGCAGACTGGTATCGCGGGAAATTGCCTGCGGATAATTACCGGCAAGGGCATTCAAACGATTGGCCGCAGCAGTACGCTCCTGCAACAGGCGGTGCTCAATGGCCATGGTGTTCATCAGCTGGGCCGTGAATTGCTGTACCGCCAGTTCGGAAGCACGTCCACCAGCCTTTTGCGCCTTTACAATTTCCAGCGCCTCCTCCTGCAAACCGATATTCTTTTGCACGATGCGCAATTCCATATCCAGCGCCAGCAGATTGTAATATTCTTCAGCAATGCGCGCTACCAGGTTGGTAACAATGAATTGTTGCGCCTGCCGGTTGGCCAGCAATTCAGCGGCTGCTGCTTTCTGCTGATGCCGCAACTTACCCCACAGGTCTATTTCCCAACTGCTCCTGAACTGCGCATACACATTAGTGGTAGGGCTCAATGGGATTTTCTGATCTTCCTTGATATTGGGAGATAGATTGGTATCAAAATTTCCTACGCCATTCATGGTATAGTCGCCATACCGCTCAGCCCCTCCGCCAATGCTCAGGTCGAGCGAGGGCCATAAGGCGCCTCTTCTGGCCGCCAGTTGCGCTTCTGCCATGACCACCCGCTGCAGGGCAATGGCCAGGTCGGTATTCTGGCGCAGGGCAGTATCTATCAACTGCAACAAATAAGGATCGGGAAAAAAATTGCGAAACTGCAGGTTGATAGTGTCCGGTAAAACAGATTGATCATTGTATTCCCTGGGTAAAGGCTTCACTTCAGGCATCGGTTGCGGCTGCATCACCTTGCAGCCTGTCAACAACATCGCCACCAGCAAAACCGGTAAAAATGTCTTTATATAAGCGCTTTTGATTAGCATATGCTGCAGTACTACTTTTTTAATAGTATGATAAAATCTATTCATCCATTCCGTTCGCTGCCACTTGCTCCAATACCCCGTTTTCTTCCTTCACTTTTTTCTTTACACGGGAAAAAAGCACAAACAATCCCGGTACCAGGAATATTCCAAACAAAGTTCCCGTAAGCATACCACCGGCAGCCGCTGTTCCGATAGAACGGTTGCCCATGGCGCCGGCGCCCTGCGCAATACACAGCGGAATCAAACCGGCAATAAAAGCAAAGGAAGTCATGAGAATAGGACGCAGGCGCGATATTGCCCCTTCCCTGGCTGCTGCCCATACCGATAACCCTTCGCGCTGCCTTTGCGCCGCAAATTCTACAATGAGTATGGCATTCTTACCCAACAAACCAATCAGCATGATCAGCGCCACTTGTGCATAGATGTTATTTTCCAGACCGGTCAGCAGCAATAGTCCAAACGCACCGGCAATACCGGTGGGCAGACTGATGATCACCGCCAGCGGCAACAGGAAACTTTCATATTGCGCCGCCAGCAACAAATACACAAATACCAGGCAGACCAAAAAGATATATACGGCCTGGTTGCCGGAAATGATCTGTTCGCGTGTCATACCACTCCATTCAATACTGTATCCCCTCGGCAGCACACTGTCTGCCACCTGGCGAATGGCTTCAATGGCTTGTCCGCTGGTATAACCCGGCGCTGCGTCGCCATTGATCATCGCCGCCGTATACATGTTGTAGCGTGTGATCTGCTCCGGGCCAAACACTTTTTCCATGCGAATGAAGTTGGAATAAGGCACCATCTCGCCCTTATTGTTCTTTACATACAGCTTCAATACATCTTCAGGATTGGCACGATAGTCAGGTAATGCCTGCAACATCACTTTATACATCTGTCCAAAACGAATGAAGTTGGTGGCGTAATAACCGCCCAGCAATGTTTGTAGCGTGGTCATGGCATTTTCGATGGTCACGCCCTGGCGCGCCGCCATTTCCTGGTCTATATGAAGAATGTATTGCGGAAAGTTGGGATCAAAGCTGCTGTACGCGCCCTGTATCGCTGGATGATTGTTCAAGGCCGCCAGGAACGCTTCTGATACTTCCGCCGTTTGTTGCATATCGTCATTGCGGTTCCTGTTCAGCAACCGCATTTCAAAACCACCGGCATTACCAAATCCCGGCACCGTTGGCGGTGAAAAGAAATCGATGGTGGCATCGGAAATATGTCTTGTTTTTTCTTTGAATTGCGCGATGAGCTCCGGCACCGATTCACTTCTTTCTTCCCAGCTTTTCAGGTTGATCATCGCCATACCGTAAGAAGCGCCGGAAATATCGCTCAGCAAGCTATAACCTGCCAACGTACTGATGTTGTCGATGCTTTTTTCATAGGCAATGGCGCGTTGCACTTCATCCAGCACCTGTTCGGTACGTTCTACCGTTGAACCGGGCGGCGTGGTAACATTCACATAAATCATACTCTGGTCTTCTGCCGGAATAAAGCCGGTAGGTAATAATTGTGCAGTGCCCCAGCTGGCAAAGCAAAAGAAACCAAGCATGATCAGCGTAACCACCTTCCGGCCTGCCATCCACTGCACCATCTTACCATATTTAGTTTCAGTGCGGTCGTAGATTTTGTTGAAGCCTGCATAGAACCGTTGCAGCCAGTTCTTTTTTCGTTTGTGTTCCGGCGTATGTTTCAGCAGCAGGGCGCATAAAGCAGGTGTAAGTGTCAGCGCATTGATACCGGATATCACAATTGAGATAGCGAGCGTCAGTGAGAACTGCCGGTAAAACACACCCACCGGTCCCGACAGAAAAGCAACTGGTATAAACACCGCCGACATCACCAGCGTAATGGCAATAATGGCCCCGGTAATTTCTTTCATGGCAGCTATGGTTGCTTCCATGGCCGGCATGTGATATTTGCTCATCTTTACATGCACGGCTTCTACCACCACAATGGCATTGTCTACTACAATACCAATAGCCAGTACCAGCGCAAACAAGGTGAGCATATTGATAGAAAATCCCAACGCTTGCATCAGGGCCAGTGTTCCGATCAACGCCACTGGCACAGCCAACGCAGGGATAAGGGTAGAGCGGAAATCCTGCAAAAAGATAAACACCACAATGAACACCAGTAAGAAGGCTTCCACCAGCGTGCGCAGCACCTCGTTGATACTGGCATCCAGAAACCGCGAAACATCATACGCATAGTTATATTCCATGCCGGGCGGAAACACCGTCTCCTCCAGTTCCTTCATTTTAGCCTTGATGTTTTGAATCACTTCCCGCGCATTGGAACCGGGACGTTGTTTGATCATAATGGAAGCAGAAGGACGTCCATCGGTTTTTGATACCATGTCGTAGCTTACCGTGCCAAACTCAACGTCGGCCACATCTTTCAGGCGAAGAATTTTGCCGTCCTGGTCGGCACGCAACACTACATTGCGGTATTGTTCGGGCGTATTAAATTTACCGGTGTATTTCAACACATATTGCTTGGCCTGTTTGTCCTTACCCGAGTTTTCACCGGTAACACCGGGCGCTGCTTCAATGTTTTGCTGACGCAGCGCTGCTATGATCTCTTCTGTGGAAATATTATAGGCAAGCAGTTTATCAGGCTTTAGCCAAACACGCATGGAATAGTCGCGCGCGCCCATGATGTCAACAAATCCCACGCCTTCAATGCGCTTCAGTTCATGCAGTATATTGATGTCGGTAAAGTTGTAGATGAATTCTTCATCCATGGTGCTGTCCTTACTCATGATGTTCAGGTACAGCAGCATGCTGTTCACTTCCTTTTCTGTGGTAACACCTGCGCGGATCACTTCTTCCGGCAATTCATCCAGTATAGTGGTAACACGGTTCTGCACATTTACCGCCGCCTGGTCGGGGTCAGTGCCTACTTCAAAAAAAACCTGGATGAGCGTAACGCCGTTGTTACTGCTCACGGAGTTCATATAGGTCATGCCGGGCACACCATTAATGGCGCGCTCCAACGGCGTGGCAACAGCTTTGGTACATACTTCTGCGTTGGCGCCATTGTAGTTGGCAGTGACCACTACGGAGGGTGGCACAATATCGGGGAATTGTGTTACAGGAAGAGAGAATAGCGCCAGTATGCCCAGCAGGGTAATCAACAATGAAATTACCAGCGACAAAATCGGTCGCCTTATAAACGTTTCAACCATAGTGTGGGGGTTTGAAATGGGGGCAGGCAGCCATTAGCAAAAACCAACTGCCGTTTCACTGCTCACCAGATGAGTCTGCCTGTAATGCCAGCAGACTGTCCAAAGAAATAAAATTGGGAATCACTTTGCTGCCATCACGAATGCTTTGCACGCCTTCGTAAATGATTTTGTCTTTATCGTCCAGCCCGGATTTCACCAGTATAAAATCCTCTACATGTGTGTCCGGCACAAAACTTTTCATGCGCACGGTATTGTCTTTGTCGAGGGCAAATACGTAGTTCCTGTCCTGGATTTCAAACACCGCTTTTTGTGGTATCAGCATGGCATTGGAGACTTTTGAGGTGAGAATGATTTTGCCGCTGGCGCCGTGTTTCAGCAGTCGCGAAGGATTGGGAAAACTCGCGCGGAAGGCGATGTTGCCGGTGCCTGGTTCAAACTCTCCTTCCACCGTTTCAATTTTGCCCGTGTAAGGATATACAGTACCATCAGCCAGCATCAGGTTCACCGTTTGCCCTGGTTTGCCGGGGCCTTTATCGTTCTTCACATAATTGAGATATTCATTTTCCGACACATTGAAATACACATGCATCTGGTGAATATCCGACACGGTAGTGAGCAAGGTGCCTTCTGTAATCAGACTACCGAGCTTATGATGAATGCGGTCAATAATACCATCGAAGGGTGCGCATATCAATGTATAGCCCAGTCGTATGCGCGCATTTTCTTCCCGGGCCAGTGCTTCCTGCACGCGAGCCTCAGCAGCGGCCAGGCGGGCTTTGGCTAGTTCCAGTTCGGAAGGCGACACTACTTTTTTTTCCACCAGTCCCTCTACACGCGCTAGTTCCACCTCTGCTTCTTTTACTGCGGCCCTGGCGCTGCTGAGAAACGCAGCGGCTTCCGATAACTGTACTTTGAATTCGGCATCATTCAACTGGAAAAGCGGCTGGCCCTTTTTCACCATTTGTCCTTCATCGACCAGGATTTTTTCGAGAAACCCCGACACCTTGGCGCGCAATTCTACATTCTGATAAGCATTGATAGTGGCAACATATGATTTCTGCAGCGTAGTGTCTTTATATGCCAGCTGCAATACGGGCAACTCAATTTCCTTCGGTGCTGTATTGGCGCTTCCCTTGGCGGTGCATCCTGCGGCATACAATAGGCATGTAAAACCTATACCGTATACAAGTTTCATAAGCTCAACAAATGTTTATGGATAAACGGTACCCTACAAACGCAATACTGTTGTAACTGAATACCGACACACTTCGTTTGGCAAATCAGTAAATGAAAAATTCAATAAGAACGTTGCATGATGTGTAATAAAACACATCGGTTTCTCAAAAAAGTGTAAGCCGGAAAAGAAAGATGTAATAGAAAGGAAGAATTAAAGTATTGTTGTCGACGTATAATGGCTCCTTGATGACACAGTGGGGAAAACTGCCAGACCTGTCGCTGTGCGCAATGTTCGCCGCAGTAAAGAAGAATACGCCGCGGCTGCGCGAATGGAATGCCTGTTCTTCGCGCTGATTTGTTTTTTCGGAGTAGTGTATCTCCTGCTCGATTGTCCACCCGGTTTCCTGCTCAATTTCCGCTACAGCACCAGCGAAGTAGTGCGCCACAATAGGAGAACGGTCAGCCGCGTGCAACCCACCGGCCAAAAGCATGCACACTAACACTTGTATGACGCTACGGACCATTACTACCGTTTCATTGAAAAAAATGCGCGTGCAAAATTATTTAAAATTATATACCTACTCCTTAAAATAGTATTAAAAACAGCGCGGGGAAAATGAAAAAAAGCAATTGTGAATGCGCTTTTTTTTATAAATTATTCAGCCTGTAATTTTTTGCCGGCTTTTTCTTTTTTGGAAATTGTTTCAGACGTATTGCGATTCGCCTACGACAACACATCTTTCTTCCGGAAAATGAAGATAGCCACCAACACAAATAATAATATATGCAACAATAAAATTCCTGCTGACTGTACAATGGCAGACATATTGTACACACTACCAGCCACGGAGCTTTGCCCTTCAACCGATGCTACATTAAAGAATCCCTTCCACCCCAGCATGTGCGATGTAAACAGGTAAGGCTTGAGGGAAAGAAAAAGCGGCAGGTCTATCGTAGTCAAAATAGTAAACAGGATCACAATACTCATGGTGGCAACGATAGGCCCAATGCTGTTTTCGGCAAAGAGCGACAACAGGAATGATAGCGCCGCCACTGTAGTCATGGCAATGGCGGCAAATGCAAAGGCTGCCAGGTAGCGCCAGAAAACATCGCCTGCACTGATCTGCACCACAATATTGCTGTGGAATACTACCAGGTCGCCGGGGCCGAATATCAGCAGGCTCAGCAGGAGCGACAACAACGCCATCCACAACAATAACAATAAGGTATAAACAGTAGCTGCGAAAAATTTGCTCAGCAACAGGCTCGTGCGGCTCACCGGTTTACTGATCAGCAATCGTAGTGTACCCATATTGGCTTCGCCGGCAATCAAATCGCCGCCCACCAGCGCAATCAATAAAGGCACATGAATGAGCAAGGTTTGCAAAATAAAATAGCATACAAAATAGCCGTTGAGTATTTCTCCTTCTACACGAAACTGGTCGATGGCGCCCAGCAGGAAATTAATGTAGGAATGGCCGTCGAGGTACATCGCCAGCTGAATCAGCAGCACGATTGCAGTAATGGCTGCAAAGGCAATATACGTGCGCGGCCGTCTGAATATCTTGAACAGTTCAATTTGTAAAAGCTGCCACATGCCGGTTTGCAGTTGTAAGTGAAAGGAAATACGACTCCAGCGAATGCCGCGGCTGAATCGCTACAATAGCTACCTGCGCCTGCACCATAGCTGCCGTAAGCGATGGCACTTCATCGCGGTGCATCTGCAGCATTATAGTGTTACCTTCCCGCGATTTCACCAGTGCGCTCCAGCGGCTGGATTGTAAAAACGCCATGGCCATGTCGGGTTGCTGCACGGATAACGCGACCATCATATCAGCCGGATCAAACAATTCATGCACTGCCCCTTCCGCCACTTTACGTCCCCGGTCGATGATCAGCATACGGTTGGCAATCAGTTCCATTTCGTTTAACAAATGTGATGACACCACAATGGTTATACCCATATGCCGGCTAAGATGAAGCATCAAATTGCGCATATCGGCAATCCCCTGCGGATCGAGGCCGTTTACCGGTTCGTCCAATACAATCAGGCGCGGGTCGTGCACCAATGCCACAGCAATGCCTAACCGTTGTTTCATGCCTTGCGAAAAAGTGCGCACCTTGCTGTGCATCCGGTCTTTCAATCCTACCATTTCCAGCTGCGCGGCCAGTTTTTCGCGCGACACGCGAACGCCGCTCATTTTGGCAAACAGCGAAAGGTTTTCCCATGCAGTGAGGTATTTATACAGGTCGGGCTTCTCAATCACCGCTCCCACCTGCCGGAGAATTTCCTTGCGATGACGATGCAAATCAAGCCCGAATATTTCTATGTTTCCCGCTGTGGGAGCAATCAGTGTGAGCAACATGCGGATGGTGGTTGATTTGCCGGCGCCATTCTGCCCCAGAAAACCATACACATCGCCTTCCTGCACTGTAAATGAAAGATCATCTACAGCTTTTATGGCGCCGTAATGCTTGCTCAATCCTTTCACCTGTATGATCGCGGACATAACAATTATAATGATACAAAATCCAACCGGCTGGTTGTCATTTTGCTATTACCTTCGTAACTCAATGAATATTATATAATAACAAAAACTGATAATTACCAATAAACTACAGCTCCCGGGGACGGGCGCTATACTTTTACCACAAGTTAAGCGAGGACGAATAAAAAAAAATGCAGTGAAGTACTTGCAATTAATAATTTGTGCTATTACTTTTGCCTTGATTCTTACCAATCCTCTGACAATTCCGTACAAGCAGGACCATCTTCCCTGCGCCGATTTCCAAAACCAGTTTTTTGCGATTCTCCAACCTATGTAAGTCCGTACAAGCTTTAGCCTCTCGTCGTACTTCCTTTAAACAACTTATTGTATTTCCCTCCTTTGAATGACCCCGATGAATTGCATTCATCTGCTGCATTTCTATTTCATAACTCTGAAACGTACAAAAAATGAAACGGAACTTTACATGGCTGGTATCCGCATGGATATTGTGCTCGCTCGGGGCAAGTGCACAAACATCAGACAACTTCAACTCCCGCCCTGGTGTTACCCTCTCACAAGTTAAATCGTATCTGGAAGACAAGTGCTGGCAGTTTATTGGTTTTGATATCAACCAGGCCGACGGGACGTCCGCTATTGAAGGCGACGGCGCCATGGTTTCTGAAGCCGGTGAGGTTACCCCGGACCAACCCAACGGCATTTACACGCCTGTATTAAACCTGCCTGGTGTATTGAACGTTAAATTCTCTTTCCGCTTCAGCGAAAGCTTTTATTACCCTGTACGCAGGTGGATCAATATTTATGTAACCGATCCCGATAACAGCATTGTAGACCTGTTGTACTCCCAGGAAGTAGAAATAGCCACTGAAGGAGAAGTGCACTATTTCGATAACTGGTTTTCTACCGTTACCGGTCCGCGTAAAATCTTTATCAGCTACCAGGGCATGGAAGGTGAAGTGCGTGTAGCCATAGACGAAATAGAAGTAAGCGCACCGCTTTACTACGCCACCGGTTGCAATGCCAGCCCTGTTGCAGTAAATGATATGGTGGGCGGACAGGCAAACAGGCATGCTTCAGGAACCGTAATTCCCAACGACAGCGACCCCAACAACGATAACTTCACTGCTTACCTGGAAACAGAATCACCCCATGGTACTGTAGTGCTGAACCCGGATGGTACATTTACCTTTACTCCCAATCCCGGTTGGGCAGGCAACACCACCAGCTTTACTTATCGCATCTGCGACAATGGATTCCCTGCATTGTGTTCTGAACCGGCAATTGTTACGATCAACTTCCCCAACAACGCCTCGCTGCCTGTGAGCCTGAAAGATCTGAAAGGGTTGTACCGCGACAATGGCAATGTAGAGATCAGCTGGGTAACCACCTTTGAAGTGAACAGCGACCGCTTTGAAATTGAAAGAAGCCTGGACGGCGAAAAATGGACCGTAGTAGGTGAGGTGAAAGCACAAGGCAATTCTACTATCGAAACTGCTTACAAGTTTATCGATGAAGCCGGCCGCGACCGCGCCAACAAAAAAGACCTGTACTATCGTTTGCGCCAGATAGACAAGGACAACACGGTATCATTGAGCAAAATCCTGATCGTGCGCGTATACAACACCCGCACCCTGAAAATGGTAAGTGTTACGCCTAACCCCGCGAAGAATGATATTTCAGTGAATATTCAGCTGAATGAGGATGCCTTTGTAAGCATGAAAGTGTTGAATGCCGGCGGCGCCATGATGCTGAACAAGTCCCTGAAGGTATCTGCAGGCGCCAATACCTTCATTCTCGATGGAACCAGCAAACTGAAACCCGGTCTGTACGTACTGGAAGTAATCATCAACAGCAAGGAACGTATGATCGTGAAACTGATCAAGGAATAAAAGATTGTAGGTTTACAGAGGTAAGAAAGGCTCTCTTGCTCTTCTGAGCAGAGAGCTTTTTACTTTCCAGCCTGGCTCTTTATCCCTGCTTTCCGAGATAGGTTTGAAGGTTCTTCACGTACTCTTCAAAAGCGGCAATTCCTTTGGGAGTGATTTTACAAATGGTTTGCGGATAGTTGTCTTTGAATTGTTTGATCACCTCAATATATCCCACTTCCTTCAGTTTGTTGATTTGCACACTGAGATTGCCTGCGGTGGCATTGGTCTTTTCCTTGATGAACGTAAATTCCGCCTCCTTCACGCTAATGAGGAGCGACATCACGGCCAAACGCAATTGGGAGTGTAATATGGGATCTAAATCTTTAAACAATGCTTCTTTTTAAACCATTACCATTTATCGCATCTTGTTAAAAGCGCTGTACGCCATATGTCCCGGAATAATGTAGCCGCACAACACGGCTCCTGCATGCAGCAACATAATGTCCGCAAAGTTATCTACAAACAGTGCTACAAAACCAATGGCCCAGGTAACAAAAGCGGCAATTATCGAAGGACGAAAATTTAATGCGGTGCCATAAATCAATATCCAAAATCCATACAAACCGATCAGTAAGGAAAAGCCTTTTGCGGGCCCCAGACCGTTACTGGTGGCTACAATAATAAAGGCCACAAAAATGAAAAAACCGATGTTCAGTTTTGCAAAAAGATCCTTTGTATAGGTCCTTACTTTTTTCTTTTTGGGGAAGAACAATACGCGGACCACTTTATACAGCAAGGCAGCCAGTGTAAGGATGCTGAAGCTGTTCCAGAAAAAATACGGGCTAAACCATTTCATTTGCAGGTTTACCCAGGTACCAACAGACGCCACAAACAACAACCACCCCCAGATAATCCAGCCCTTGCCATCATCTTTCTGTTCCTGTTTGGCCTGGTGAATCATTTGCTGTATCAGCTGTAAACTCTCCTGACTGGTCAATTGCTTTTCTTCCATTCTCAATAATTTGATTTTTTAAACCTGGCGCGCAACTGGTAACCCGGCAATATCCAGGCAATCAGCATGGCGGCCGATAAAAATAAAAGCTGGTAATACCCTTTTGTAAAAGCTGCTCCCAACGACATCACCCAACAACCGATGCCACCTATAATCAGCGGGCGAAATTGTAGAATGATGCCGCTTAAAAATGTAGGTATGCCATACAACACCAGGTAGGCCGGACCAACGATTTTGTAATACCAATCACCCAGCAACATACCAAAATAAAAACCACTCAGGCACAATGATATCACAAATGCCAGCCACACATAGCCTACAATACGATCGGCATAGGTTTGCACCTGCCGCTTACGTCCACGCCGCATCAGGTAATAAGGCTGATAAATGCCTACTGCTGCACATAACAACCATACCAGGTAGTGCTGTTCATAGTGTACCCACTCTGCCAACACAAATTGTGCAATGCTGCAGATAAACACCGCCCATCCCCATACCAGGTATAGGTGACCATTTTCGCACCATCTGTTCTTTGCCTGGTTGATCATACGCTGGATGAGCTCCAGGCTTTCCGTATGCGAGAATGCTGTTTCTTTTTGCATAAGCTATCAGGCGTTACGATGAAAAAACAAATTACAGACAGCTTTCATTTTGGTGCTGCTGTATTCGTTATGATGCAGTAAATCCCGCACCGGAAAGGCTGCGGGAAGAACAGCATCAAATATAAAATTGTCTGGTGCAACGGGCGGCAACTTTACCGCACACTAATCCACATTATTTGCACCCGGCCAGCAACTCCTCTACCTGAGACCTGCCCCAGGAAGGATGAATTTCCGAAGCCGGCCGGAAGGTTTCGTACTTTTTCAAAGCTTCTTCCAGGAATGGTTTCGCTGCCGTACATCCCCCTCCAAATTGCTCGGGCGTATAGCGCAGGTTTTGGCCCTGCAGGAAATAAGGCCGGGGATTGGCCGGGTCCAGCGCTTTGGCTTTTTCTATTTCTGTCATTACCATAGCGCCGTATTGCTGCCAGCGGTTTTGCGGGTCAGCCAACATACGCAGGCTGGCAATCATACTCTTTACACAGGCAATTTCTGAATTGCTCTTGTCCAGCTCTACCGCTTTGTTGAGCAATTGCTCCGCTTTGTCGGCAATGGCATCGTTCGATACAGGATCATTTTTCTGAAAGCCGTACAACACCTGGCAAAAACCGGCGTAGTAATAGGGCAGCCACTGGGTCTTTTCTGCTTCAGCAATACGCTCGAATGCTGCTGCCAGCGACAGCATGTCGTCTGCCGTGCGTGCAGAATCAAAGCGCGCTATATTGTTTTTCATGGCCTGCGTAAATTTTTCGCTCTGTGAGAACGCGGCCGTTGCAGATATGAGCAGCACGGCCATCAAAAAGCTTTTCTTCATGTGTAGTAGATATTTAAGTGATTCAATTTTTATTTGTTGCTTTTTTGCCGGAAGAGTTCCTGGTATAATTTCCCAAATGCTTTGCTATTATAGAAGATGTTGTTCGCATTACAGGTTGCTGTTGATAACATCTTCGCTCCTGTCTACCCCAAAACTCATAAAGCATCCGAAAAAGAAGAACCGCCGTGCGGGAGGCAGTATGGGTTCTTTTCTGAGACCATTGGCAGAATAGTTATAGCCAAACACCTGGTCGCTGCCCAGCACGTTGCTCAGGCTAAACACCCAAACCAGAAAACGGGTAGCGGTAATGTTGCCCATATTGGGCAGGTAGTTTACACTGATGCTGAGATTGTGATACGGAATGGTTTTGCCCTGGTCTGCAATGGAAAATTTCCCCTGCACTTCGTTGTACCGGATATTATAATACGGTCGCCCCGTGGCAAACGTATACGATGCATTGATCATCATTTTCCAATTCATTACCATTTTTTTCACCACCAGGCTGGCCGTATGCTCAGCCGCAAATGATGGTTGAATGGCATATGGATAATTCAGAAAATCCCTTTTCGTATCGAGATATGAATACGAAATCCAGTAGTCGAGGTTGGGAATTGTTTTTTTGTCGCGCCAGAACAACTCAATGCCTTTGGCATTGCCGAAGCCGCCGTTCGTCACACTGTCTGCTGTTATGGAACCATGCGATGGCCAGGTTTTGATCAAGTCGTTGTATTTTTTATAGAATGCTTCTATACGCAAGGTGTAATCGCGGGTGATGCGCTGATAGTTGGCAATATAGTGTGTTGCCCTGGTATAGAGTAAATCGCTCAGCACATACGGTTGCAGCCAGAACTCTTTTTCAGGTTTCTGATAAAAAGTTCCATAGGCCAGCGATACCTGCCCCTGGTTGCCCAGCTTATAGGCCAGGCTCACACGCGGCATGATGTTGCTGCGCTCCAGTATGGAGGAATGCTCGTACCGTGTACCTATTTTGGCGGCAATATCGTTGGTTACATAAATATCTGCTTCTGCGAACGCTGCTTTAAAATGGTCATCATAGCGTGTAATCCCGTCCGTTATATACCGGTTGGTGAAATGATTCCTGTCGCGAAAATACATGTATTCACCGCCAAACCGAATGGCGCTCAACCCGTACAATCTTCTTTCCAGTACGGCCTTCAGCTGCGATAACTGCCCGAGCGATTTCACACGAAAGCTTTTGGTATCGTACGGCGTAGTCGGGATATCAGCAGGCTTATTGCCTGGTTCCTCCAGCGTCATGTGTATCTTGTCTGTGTTGGTGCTGAACGACGTGCCCAGGTATAACCGCAATTTGCGCCCCAGGCGCTCCTTCCAGCTGAGGTTGGTATAAACATTGAGATTGTCCAGTTTAAAAGCATCCTTTAAATCAGTAGAATCAATATCAGGGCGGCGCAAACCCAACGTACTAGAATTGAAGTATCCGTAAAACTTTAGCATGCCCGTTTTACTGGTCTTGACACGGAAATTAAACTCGCCGTTGTGAAAAGCAGGTTTGCGGTAAAAATCCGGCCGTTGTTTTATTACAGCAAGGTAGGCAGACATGTTGGTATAATTATAGGTAATACCCCAACTGGCGTTTTTCTTTTTGGATAACTGCTGAAAGCCGCCGTTTACAAACAAGGGCGACACCCCGAGGCTGGCAGAAGATTGCTCGGGCAGGTCTACCGACTCAAGAATCAGGGCCGATGACAAGGCCTGTCCGTATAAGGCAGAATAACCACCTGAACTGAACACAGTGCCTTTAAAAATAAATGGTGAAAAGCGGCCCCGCTGAGCTATATCCGGTACACTGCTGAAAAAGAAATTGTTTACCAGCGTGCCGTCGATAAATATTTTGGTTTCCTGTGCGGTGCCACCGCGTACAAACAGTCCTTCACTCTCCCCCACCTGTTGCGCTCCCGGCAACGTGCGTATAGCGCCCGTAACATCGGCATTGGCGCCGGCGGTAGTAACTACATCAATGGAGTTAAGCACTGTAGCGCGTTTGGCATCACTTGCCTCAAAACTGCCGGCCGTAATCACCACTGCTTTCAACTCATCAGGTTCTTCGCGCAGCGTAATATCAATAGTCATCGGTGCACCAGAGAGCGCTATAGGTTGTTCATATGGTTTATAGCCTATGGCCGAGACCAGCAGGGTATGGTCTCCCGTTTCGATGGTCACAAACCGGAAATTACCCAGCGAATCGGTGGTACCGCCATCGTAGGTATCTTTTAAGGTAAGGCTGGCACCTGCCACCGGACGGCCCTTGTGGTCTTTTACCTTGCCCGATATGGTTGTTTGTCCGCTGGCAAACAGGCAGGTGAGAAGCAACACCAGTAATGGCACTACGTTGATCATTGTTATAAATTTGTCACAATAATAAAGTAGTTTATAACATAAACCAAATATTATTTAAAAATGGGGCACCCGAAGGTACCCCTTGTAGCCGCTGTCTAACCCTTGTTAAGGCTCTTTATCAATGTGTTACAGCCGGTGCGTGGAGGCGCAGAGACCAGTAAAGAGCGGGGAGTTTTGCTGTTTGGAAGGAAATTCTTCCTTCTCTGCGCCTCCGCGCCAGGGCTGTAATTGACAGAGTTTGCATGTTGACCTAACGCCTGCTGGCCCCGGGCGCTGTAGTAATATGGCAACTCCGGGCTTTCAATCAATGGAGGTCAGCGGCTTCGCTACCTATCACTGATCTAATCAGGCAGCTTAAAAGCTTGCATCAAACAAATTTCAACGACCCCGCGATCAGCCATTGCAATAATCCGGCAGCCTTTGCGCTTCTATTTCGATACCAGCACTTTGGTTTGCCTGCTGCCTTTTGGCGTAATCAGTTTGATGAAGTACACACCGTTGGTGTATTCACCAGGTATCCCGAACGTTACCTTATTTGTACCTGCATGGGCAGTAAGGGAGCGCGACAGCAACACCCTGCCCTGCATATTGATAAGCTGTACCGTAACTGCATCATTGGCGTTGGCAGTGAACTCCACCGTAGCATGATTGCGCACAGGGTTGGGCAGCACGCGGAAATTGTTGGTCTTTTCTGTCATTTCCACGCTCACCATCCAACTGTATTTCGATCTGCCATCAGCATCTGTCATCTTCAACCGGTAATGCGATTTGCCGGTCAGCGGATTATAATCATACCAGTTGTAGGTATTTACTGCATTGCTGCTCTTGCCAGGCACAAAACCTATGTTTTCCCAGTTGATGCCATCAGCGCTGCGCTCGATATGATAGCCCTGCATATTTACTTCATTTTCGGTTGTCCAATCCAGTAACACCCTATGATCGTTTTCATTTTTTGCAGTAAAGTTGATCAGTTGCACAGGCAAAATTATGTCCACAGGCACGATATGATCTTCCACTTCTCCATTGGCAAACCATCCGTTGGGATCATTCACGGTAAGGTTATTGCTCGCAGAAGTGAGGCGCAATCGCATATACGTTCTGTTGGTGGCCAATATAGTAACATTGATATTATTCCACGACAGGGATATCGTTTGCATGGAGCTGCTGGAAGAAACATTTCTTGAGATACCTTCTTCAGGCGAAAAAACGCCATCCCCGTTATAATCGAGCCAGGCCACCAGGCGTGCGGTAGAACCGGTATTGTTGTAGACCTTAACTTCCTGCACATAGGTGGTGAAACCGGGTGTCAACAAGGTTGCAAAATCAATGGCATCTTCATCATTGCCATCGCCGGCAGCGTCTGAAGAAGTATATTTATCCCACTCCCGGTCGTATGTTGGCCCTAACCGGAGGTTACAGTCATACTCATGCGTAGCAGGGTCTACGCCTGGAGGATCATAAGAGGCCGGCGCATCGCCAAAATCGCTCTGGGGCTTGTACGGGTCTGAAGCGTCGCCCGCGCGGCCCTCCCAGGGAGGTGAACAACGGGTTACAGTTGTGGCGTTGATCTTCGTACCGATCGTTCCATTTTCATTGTAGATCGCCACGCGACCGCTTTCGTTACCCTGGCCACCGGTCCAGTATAATTTACCATCCCAGGTTTGTCCCACCTGTATAGGCGCGGGGTTGCCGTTCGTTGAATAGATTACGGCCTGGCCAGTTTGCATATCATGATGAATAAACTGCGATGTGCTGCCCACATTACCGGTATTGAAATCGTACAGGATACCGTCTTTGATGGCGAAATCGCCCCAGTCGTGCATCAGTGTGCCGCTACCGTTGTCGGCGGGCCGTGCAAATACCTGGCTGGCGGCAACAGCATTCAGGTTTTCATCAAAATCTATTCTCCATACAATCGATTCGCGATTGGAATTTTTTCTGGTATTCGAACCTTCCACGCCGAGGTACAGCGAGCCATTATAGAATGCAGCGCCCGCCGATTCTACCACAATATCATACACCGGAATACCCAGCGTGGTAATATCATTCACCACCACGCCGATGGTGCCTGTGGTTACATCGTACTTCTTCAACATTTTGTTGGTGCTTACAGGCGAAGGATTATCGCGCACATAATACACTATATGGTTCACGTGGTCATACGCCACAGAGTTGATCCATTGCGATTCCGGTTCACTGAACAACCAGTCAGAAACACCGGTGGCGGGATTGAAAAGGTATACGGAGTTGTTATCCGGCGTTACCAGGTAATAGGCAGGTTGTCCGTTAAATGGTTTTTGCGAAGCATAATAGTTTTTGGGGAAAGTTCCCTGTACACAAGCCGTTAAATCAGACAACCAGAAGTTACCGGCTGCATTGTTGCTGTTAATGATTACTGTTTTTACACCGGCCGTTCCCCCCGGAATATTGATGTTCACCGTGCCGCGCAGATCGGCATTCCCTACGCTTGTGCCCGATGCCTGGGCCGTGGCAATGTTGGAGCCACTCCCGGTAATGGTAAGTACGCCTGTGGACAATGCTGCCATATTCACGGGCAATGCATTGCCGCCGGCATCGGTGGCGGTTAATACCATTCGCTGATTGGCGTCTATATCGTAAATACTAAATCGAAGATTGAATACAGGAGCATCAAACGTTATTTCAACGGTACCGGTATTGCCATACTCCACATCATCACCGGAGCCATATGAACCTGCTTCTGCAGTATTGGCGCCATTTTCGCCGGCTGTTGTAATTCCGGTGAGTTTGAATTTCACCCTGTTAACGCCTATGGTGAAAAACTGCGTATCGCGCATGGAAGGGGTAACAAAACCTGCATAGTTGCCTGCAGTGGTGAGATAATCCATCTGGTCCCAGTTGAGCGTGGCTTCATTCCATCCCGAAGCACACTGCGCTGCACTGTAATGGCCGAGAGCCAGCAAAAACGGTAATATAAACAGGTTTACGGGTAGATTTCGTTTCATAGCAACACGGATTAATGGGTGCAATTCATTTTTTTCACAGGATTGGGCTACAGGATAAAGTTTAAACAAAATTTGTAAGTTTTTAACTTTTGTCAAAGGTGCTTATACTACCGGTTTTCCCATATGGAAAATAGTAGTTTGTGCAGTTTTAAAAAATTGATTGAGTGGCAATTGATAATAATGTTGCCCCATTGTGTCGCAAATGGCGTAGTGAAACCATAAAAAAAGCCTCTCCGTAGACACGGAAAGGCATTGTTGATCGTACCCTTTAAATTATGCTCTTTATAATAGTTTCAGTTATAGTTTCTTCATTCAATCTGCATCAGTATTCCACATCGTTGTGCATTTGATGCTTTTTCCATTCTTTTTCCAGACTGCTTCCTTCCTTATTTCGTTTTCACCAACCGCTGTGTTGCTGTTTCTTCTCCATTAGACACCCGAACGAGATATATCCCCTTCAACAAGTCGGAAGTATTCAACGTTTCTGTCTGGCCGGCCTTGTTATTTACCACGCGTTTCACCACATGTCCATTGGCATTCAGCAATTCAATCACCACTTTCGAATCCTGCCAGTGCGCAGGCAGGGTAATGTGCAACTGGTCCGATACGGGGTTGGGATACGCCAGCACTTCGGGTTGGTCCACTTGCCCGCCCATATGGATGATGCGAATGGGTGAATATTCATCATGCTGCTCCATGTCTACCATTCTGAGGCGATAATATAGAACCTGCGCCTGTACATTTTTCAATGCATCACAAAAGCGGTAGTCACGGCCGCTGTGCGAATCGTTCTCGGTAAAGATAATGCCAATGTCCGTATAGTCGCTACCGTTAACACTCCGCTCTATGGCATAATGGCTCACATCTTTTTCCATGGAAGAAGTCCAGTTGAGCACAATACCTTCATCTGCTTTCCATGCGGTGAAGGATTTGAGCAAAACCGGCAGTCCCTGTGCCTGGCTGTTGAATGTAATGGCGCACGCCACGATAACTACTACTATCAGCGCTATCCTGATAAAAAAGGCAAGTGCCCATGCGGGTCCGGCTTCACCAAAACCTTTGCCGGATGATGGCCCTGGGTAATACTTCTTCATGATACTTTCTTTTTGAAGTTTACAGAGTCTGATTACATCAAGTTTTACCGCGGGACTATTGGAGACAGCTAACAATAAGAATATTGAATAATAATTAAAGGATACCTGCTGCTTTCTTTTTAAAAACAGCCTCCCTGTAGACACAGGGTGGCGTTGTTGATCGTACCCTTTAAAATAATCTCTTTATAATACTATCCGGTTAAGGATATAACATGTTCGTTAAAGCGAAAAATATCGAAGCGGTACTACACGCCATCCAAACTGCTTCTTTTTAAAAACAGCCTCCCTGTAGACACAGGGTGGCGTTGTTGATCGTACCCTTTAAAATAAACTCTTTATAATACTATCCGGTTAAGGATATAACATGTGCATGGTAGCTTAAGGTATCGGAGCAGTACCACATAGCCTTGCAACCTCCACTTTTTTAAAAACAGCCTCCCTGTAGACACAGGGTGGCGTTGTTGATCGTACCCTTTAAAATAAACTCTTGAATCTCTTTCTTACGATCATTAAGGGTTTCATCCTGTCAATATTTTTATCCGGGCTTCATTGAGTTCCTGCGGTCATCCACTTCCATTTCCACTCACTTCAACCGCAGAAGAATATAGATACCTTTTGTTATGTCCTGTATATGGTAAGCACCTTTACCTTCTGGCGCACTACAGCTGCTTACTTCTTGATGATGCGCTGAGTACCGGTTCCGGCAGCACCTGCCACTCTGAGCACATACATCCCGGCGCCCAGTTCTTCCACATTGATCACTTCTGTTTGGCTGGCAGTGCGATTGGCTACGCGTTTTACCAGCTGGCCATTAGTGTTATACAATTCGTATTGTACCGGTTTGTTCTGCCATGACTGCGGAACGGTAACCCTCACTTCGTTCACGGCAGGATTGGGATATACTACCATTTGTACACTGGCAAAAGATTCGTTGGTCTTGATGATGCGCACAGGGCTGTACTGATACTTTCTGTCAACATCTACCATTCGGAGGCGGTAGAACAAAGTACCCTGACCTGCTCCGCCAAGTACATCGTTAAAGCTGTACTGCAGTTTCACACCAGAATTGCCGGAGGCAAACACAATGCCTGCTTCTTTATATACTACACCGTCGGTGCTGCGTTCAATCACAAAATGGCTGAGTTCTTTTTCCATTCCTGTTTCCCAGCGCAGTGCCACATTTTTGCTGGTAAGGCTTGCGTTGAAGTAATTGAGCACCAGGGGCAGCGTGAATTCAGTAGGGTCTTCGTACGTAAACGATTTGAAATACATCGAGTACATACGTTCAGCATTGGAATTGTTGGCGCTGGCGTATCCGCCTATACGGAGACGGAACGTGCTAACCTGCTCATATTTATTGGTTACCATCAGCGCAGTAGCGTTGGTATCAATTTGCGGATAGTCTTGTTTGGGACCGTCAAAGCGTTTGCCGGGAACAAGCAATCCATACACATTCTGCACGAGATTGGTAACAGTCAGCAGACTGTTGTTTTCCAGCGTGAAAGATTTTTGATTATAGAAAGTTACATACTCGTTCAGCCTGTTGTTATAACCGTCAATATCCAGCGCAGTTACGTCAAATTCGTGTACGATAACGGGAGTAGTTTTATTTTTTTCAACAAAGGAGATTTCAAATTCCATCCACCAGTCGGTGTTCTTACCCACTTCACCACCATTATAACTTAACTGGGGTTGAAAAGCTTTCTGGTGACCGGTGTTGGTGATATCTATATTTTCCAGTTTTACCTGTTTGCTGGAGCGTCCGACAATTCTTACCAGGGCGTCTACATCTGTCATAACCTGGGGAAAGCGGTAAATAGCACCATCATTGCCGGATTTGCCGGATTCGAGTTTGGGATTGGTAAACATCAGCTCGTTTACCTGGGCAAGGGAAATAAAAGAAAAAGAGAGTAAAACAAACAAGAAAGCAATCTTCCGGTAAAGTATAGCCGCTCTTGCATTTCCTGTAAAAGAATTTTTGTCATGGTACGTTTTCATAAATGGTACGTTTTAAAGGGACTGTTGATGAAATAGGCCCACAGGAGGATTGGAGATTAACGTACTTTCAAGGAGATTGGGGAGAGGAAAATTGGAAGTGCGAAGTGCGGTTCTTAAGGAAGATTGGAGAGAGCTATCGTTTTCAAATTTGCAACGCAAAGAAAAAAACTAATCCCGGATTTTGCAATAGGCCGGCACATTTTTTTTCCGCCAGGCGCAATGGCATATATATATTGTGGCCTGTTGCTGCCTAACGGCAATGCAAGTGCGTTATTGAAAAATGTTTTGATAGTAGCAAAAAATAGTACTACGAAAGTTGAAAGGTCCTTATCAATAAAGCTGTTCAGATTTTCATCGTGCAAGTCACCGGCAAATTCCATTTCTTCTTTATCAGCATCGTTGCCGGTAGTGATGGCAGCGTTCAAATCACATATGGGGAAGGTGAAGACGCTGCGAATACATTTTACGGGTACTATCGTTTTCATATCCAGGATTGTTTAAAAATTTCCTGGCTTTCATAGGGCGTACAGGCTTTAGCGGATTTTCTTAAAGGTGTTTAAGTGTTAACCTGTATCGGGTACAAAAAAAGCTTCATTTTCCTGAATATGCAATAGTGTTTTTACGATTTTTTCTACCGTATTTGCACTAACAGCAGCTAATTCATTGGCATTCATGAAAAAAGCCGCTCCCGAAAAGAAGCGGCTTATATAAAAAAGCTGATGTTGGTTATGCTTTGTACTGCGGAATCAGGCTGTTGGCAAGATCTGTCATCTTCTTTATACCATCTTCAGGCAGGTTACCTTTCTTGAATGCAGCCAGTACATCGGGTAATTTGGTTTCCATTTCCATCAGGAAGTGTTCTTCAAATTCCTTCACTCTTCTTACGGGCAATTCACGCAGCAAACCTTGTGTTCCAAGATAGATGATAGCCACCTGTTTTTCCACCGGCATCGGCGCATATTGAGGCTGCTTGAGAATTTCCACGTTGCGGGCGCCTTTGTCCAATACCAGTTTGGTAGCGGCATCAAGGTCGCCACCGAATTTGGAGAAGGCTTCCATTTCGCGGTACAACGCCTGGTCAAGTTTCAACGTACCGGCTACTTTCTTCATCGATTTGATCTGCGCATTACCACCCACACGGCTAACCGAAATACCTACGTTGATAGCCGGACGAATACCTGCGTTGAACAGGTTCGATTCCAGGAATATCTGGCCGTCGGTGATAGAGATTACGTTGGTGGGAATATAAGCCGATACGTCACCGGCCTGTGTTTCAATGATAGGCAGCGCTGTGAGCGAACCGCCACCTTTCACCAGGTGCCTGATGGTATCGGGCAGGTCGTTCATGTTCTTGGCTACAGAGTCGTCGTTGATGATCTTGGCAGCACGTTCCAGCAGGCGGCTGTGCAGGTAGAACACGTCACCGGGATAAGCTTCACGGCCGGGCGGACGACGCAGCAGCAGCGACACTTCACGGTAAGCAACAGCCTGTTTGGACAGGTCATCGTAAATGATCAGCGCAGGACGACCGGTATCGCGGAAGTACTCACCGATAGCTGCACCTGCAAAAGGAGCATAGAACTGCAGCGGAGCGGGGTCAGAAGCGGAAGCAGCTACGATGGTAGTGTACGCCATGGCGCCGTTGTCTTCCAGCGTTTTCATCACGCCGGCAATGGTAGAAGCTTTCTGGCCAATGGCAACATATATACAATATACCGGGTTACCAGCCTGGTAAAATTCTTTCTGGTTGATGATGGTATCTACGGCGATGGCGGTTTTACCGGTCTGACGGTCGCCGATGATCAGCTCACGTTGTCCGCGACCGATGGGAATCATCGCGTCTATCGCCTTGATACCGGTCTGCAGCGGTTCTTTTACCGGTTCGCGGTAAATAACGCCGGGGGCCTTACGCTCCAGCGGCATTTCATACATTTCACCGGTGAGCGGGCCTTTACCATCGATGGGCTCACCCAGGGTGTTCACCACGCGTCCCAGCATGCCTTCGCCCACTTTAATAGAAGCGATTTTGCCGGTGCGGCGCACTTTGTGGCCTTCCTTGATTTCATCAAATTCACCCATCATTACCACACCCACATTGTCTTCTTCCAGGTTTAATGCAATGGCCTTTACACCATTTTCAAATTCCACCAGTTCACCGGCCCTTACATTATTCAATCCGTAAACGCGGGCAATACCGTCGCCTACCTGCAGTACCGTACCTACTTCTTCGAGGTCGGCAGCCGCATTAAAGTTGCTCAATTGCTGGCGCAATATCGCTGATATCTCATCTGGTTTTATCTCTATCATAGTACCGTTTGTTTTATGTGTGAGTGGCAACACTCACAATTTCTCTATCTTATTTTGTAAATAAAGTCATTGTTCATGAACTGGCTCCTGATCTTGTTCAGGTCGTAAGCAATGCTGGCGTCTACCAGCGTATCGCCCAGCTCCAGCAAAAAGCCACCGATGATTTCTTCCTTTACTTCGGTTTTCAGTTCAATGTTTTTGATGTTGGTGAGGCTTTGCACGCGCGCCACGATCTGCTTTTTCAATTCATCGCTTACCGGGATGGCAGTTGTGAGCTTCACCGTATGAATGCCTTTCTTGTTTTTGTATTGCTTGATAAAGGCGGTGATGATTTCAGGCAGGTTTTCTTCGCGCCCTTTTTTGATGAGCAACCGGATAAAAGCATCGGTCAGCTCGTTCACTTTTCCTTTGGTAACAGCAGCGAGAATGGCTTCCTTTTTATCGGCAGCAATGATCGGGCTGCGCAGCAGGTTCACCATGTCGCGGCTCTTGCAGGCTGCCTGCAGGAACAGGATATTGTTATATACCTCTTCCAGCTGGTTTCTTTCCACTGCCAGATCAAGCAAACTCTTCGCGTATCTTTCTGCTAAACGGGGATTGGGCATAGTGTTAATGTGCTAATGCGCTGACGGGCTAATGTGCTATGCCGGTATGCTGTTGCACGGGCATCGGGCACATTAGCTAAGCAGCTAATTCAATTTTACTTCCTCAGCCAGCTCCTTGATATATTTTTCCTGCTGGCTCTTGTTTTCCAGTTCACGGCGCAATACTTTTTCAGCCACTTCAATAACGAGGTTGCCTACCTGGTTTTTCACTTCGGTAAGGGCAGCCATTTTCTGTTGCTGAATAGCGGCCTGTGCGTCGGAAATGATCTTGTTGGCTTCTACCTTGGCCTGTTCTTTTGCGTCGTTGATGATTTTCTCTTTGGTGTCACGGGCTTCTTTCAGCATCTGGGCGCGCTCTTCACGTGCTTTGGCCAGCAGGGCTTCATTTTCACTTTTCAGTTGCGCCATTTCTGCTCTAACCTTTTCTGCCATGGCCAGTGAGTCGGCAATACCCTGTTCGCGTTCTTTCAGGCCTTTTAAAATGGCGGGCCATGCAAATTTGCCCAGAATAAACAATACTACCAGGAATGCCAGCAGCGTCCATATCATTAACCCGATACCAGGTGACAGCAAATCCATTATTCTTGATTTTGATTTTAATTGTTTAAAATACTGCATCCGCCGCCCTGTGCTTTGGATGCAGTAATTCCATTTTTCCGGCAGGTATTACAACACCATTGCCAGCAGGCCTACGATGATAGCCAGCAGTGCAGCACCTTCTACGAGGGCCGCGGTAAGGATCATGTTGGCGCGGATATCATTTACCGCTTCCGGTTGGCGGGCGATAGATTCTACAGCACCTTTACCGATCTGACCGATACCGATGGCTGCGCCTATTGCTGCCAGACCAGCGCCAATAGCGCCACCTGCATTAGCTACATCAGCCAATAAAATTGATAAAAGATCCATGTGTGTGATTTATTTATATTGATTAAAAAACGCTTTATACAATTACCTGGTCATCATATTCTGCCGTGGCATGTGCCTCATGCGGCTCATGATGTGCTTCTTCTACCGCCTGGCCAATGAATACTGCCGTAAGCATAGTAAAAATGTAGGCTTGCAGAAATGCTACCAGTACTTCAATCAGGTAAATGAAAATGGTAAACCCGACAGAAACGGGCAGGGCTGCAACGCCTGCAACGCGCGACATTTGTCCGAAAATGAAAATGAGTGAAATGAGACAGACAATAATGATGTGCCCCGCCAGCATATTGGCGAAAAGACGGATAATCAATGCAAAGGGCTTGATGAAGATGCCCAGAAACTCTACCGGCACCAGGATGAACTTCACAGCAGTTGGTACACCCGGCGGATTGAAGATGTGTCCCCAGTAATGTTTATTGCCGCTGAACACAATTACCAGTCCCGAAATCAAACCGAGCACCGCTGTAAAGGCAATATTGCCGGTTACATTGGCCACCCCGGGAATCAGTCCGAAGATGTTGTTTACCAATATAAAGAAGAACACTGTAAGCAGGTAGGGCAGGTATTTGTCTGCCTTGTGGCCCAGGTTAGGCTTCGCCACTTCATCGCGGATAAAGGTGATGATAGGCTCGAAAAAGCCCTGAACGCCGTTGGGGGCAGTCTGCACACCTTCCTTGCGCTTGTACCGGGCAGCAATTTTCAGCATGATCCATACAAACAGCGCCAAAGCGATGATCATTTGTACCACATTGCGGGTGAGTGAAAGGTCCAGCACTTTGACATTGGGATCTACCGGAACAATCTTGCCATCCACCAGTTTGTAGCCGTCTACTTCATGTTCGCCATGATGGAAAGCGGAAGACATGAAAACTGACCAGCCTTTCTGGGGAGAATATAAAATTACCGGCAAAGGAATGCTTACATGATGTTCCTTGCCATCGGAGCCTGTATACGAGAAAAAGTGAAATTCGTGAGCGTCCAGTACGTGATCGAAAATTACCTTACCGGGGTTGAAGCCTTCTTTTTTTTCCGTTGGAGCCTCTCCATGGCCTCCATCCCGGGCAAACAAAGGATTCGAAAAAAACACCATTCCCAGGCTGAAAGCCGCTACCAATAAGGATTTGAGACGTTTTGCCACCATGCCTACCGTAAAATTTGGCGCAAAGATAAGGAGGCAGGGTCAAAAAAGCATTAGGGAAAGAGAGTATTTGTGAGAGGGGGTAAAAAGAGAAGATTTATGTTGGGTTGCCCACAAAAATTTCGGGGTTATATTTTTCCTTCAAAGCCATGCCCCAATTTACTAATTTTTTTAACAGGCTGCCTGACAAAAATTACCCTTAAGAAGCCGCCACATGCTTCTCAAATTGCATCTGATGCAGCTTATAATAATAGCCCTTCCGTTCCATCAATTCATCATGCGTACCCATTTCGCGGATTTCGCCCTTATCCAGCACAATGATTTTGTTTGCCTTGCGGATGGTAGACAGGCGGTGGGCAATAACAATGGACGTGCGGCCGGCAATCAGCGTGTCGATCGCCTTCTGGATCAAAAGTTCGCTTTCTGTGTCCACCGAAGAAGTGGCTTCGTCCAGTATCAGTATGGAAGGATTGTACAGCAATACACGTATGAATGACAACAATTGCCGCTGCCCCAGCGATAGCGTGCTGCCCCTTTCCATCACATTGTAATCATAACCGCCGGGCAATTGCATAATGAAATCGTGCATATCGATCAGGCGGGCGGCTTCTATTACCCGCTCTTTGGGAATCTCGGGATTACGCAGGGTTATATTGTCCATAACTGAACCCGAAAACAGGAACACATCCTGCAATACCACCCCGATATTCCGGCGCAAGGCATCCAGCCGGTATTCTTCAATTTTTACATCATCAATTTTTATGGCGCCCTTCTGAATATGATACAGTCGGTTCAACAAACTGATGATGGAAGTCTTGCCACTGCCGGTGTGCCCCACGATGGCCACAGTTTCTCCCGGGTTTACGGTGAAATTGATATTCTTCAGTACATACCGGTCATCCACATACGCAAAAAATACATTCTCGAAATCAATTTTTCCGCGAACCTGCGCCGGGGCATAGGTGCCTTCGGATTTGATATAGTCGTCGTTGTCCAGCACCTTGAATACGCGCTCGCTGGCCACCATGCCCATCTGCAATACGTTGAACTTGTCGGCAATCACGCGCAGGGGGCGAAACAGCAGGTTCAGGCAGAGGTAAAAACTCATCATCTTGCCGATCATGGCCTGGGCTGCGACCGTTTCCATTTCGAGGGCTTTATCCGCCGCCCACCATACCATCAGCGCCGTACCCAGCGCCAGCACAATTTCAACCAGCGGGAAAAACACCGAGTAGGCAAAAATAGCGCGGATATTCGCATTGCGGTGTTCACGGTTGATGTTTTTGAATTTATCAAATTCACGTTCCTCCGCGGCAAAAGCCTGCACCACGTGCATTCCGGTAATATGCTCCTGCACAAAGGCATTCAGCTGCGCCACTGCATTACGTACACGGATAAACGATTTATTGACACTTTCCTTAAACACATAGGTGGCCACTATCAGAAAGGGAAAAGGCGCCAGGCTGATGAGTGTGAGCTTCCAGTCTGTAACGAACATAAACACCAACACCGCTACAATGCTCAGCAAATCGGCAATGATCGGCACCAGGCCTTCGGCAAAAATATCGTTGATGGCTTCAATGTCGTTAATGGTGCGCGTGGTAAGCGTGCCTATAGGTGTTTTATCGAATTGCGATAAGTTCAGCGCCAGTACTTTTTTATAAACAAATACGCGCAGGTCCTTCACCACTGTCTGGCCCAGCCAGGCCGTGAGATACGAAAAATAAAACCGCATGGCAGTTTCCAGCAGCAATAACCCCACCTGGATGATGGTGATGGTAATTACCACATCGATCAATTGTTGTTGTACTGAAAACGGCTGGCCTTCGCGGATGTAGTCATTAACGGTCAATTGCACCAGCCAGGGCCTCACGGGCGAGATGGCGGCCAGCACAATAGCAAGCACCACAGATATGTAAAACCTTCTTTTGTAAGGCGCCGCATACCGGAACACTCTGCGCAGTAATCCAAAATCGAATATTTTCTTCCCCGTACTGTTGGTTGGCATAACAAGCGTGTAAAGTTAGGAAAGTTCCCCAACTTCACTCCTCCCCCATGGCTTTCCGGTAGGCTTTTATGAAAATAGCTCCGAGGTTTTTGTAGGGAGGTATGTAATCGTCGAATTTTTCCTTCGCATCGCCGGTGGTAAAACGGTTGCTGAGATCTTTCCAGATATTGATCCAGTCGATATTCTTACCATGAACCAGGCATCCGTTGATAGCTTCCAGGATAGGCTCGTTCACCATTTTGGTACCTACCTGCTTGGAAGATATGATGTGCGCGTCTTTACTGATCTTGAGCACTTCGTTCAGGTTATTGTACCCGCCGCAACTGCCCAATACCACAATGCGTGCACTAGGCGCCAGCTTTGCCAGCGTGGAAGGCAGGTGATAACTATGGCCCCGGTGAATGACTACCGTAGGTTGCAATCCGTTGCTGGCCATATACTCCTGCAGCATTTCCTGGGCTTTCTCATCAGGATCGTCCGGGCCAAACAAGGGCCGGTTGGCGAAAATCACTACCGGTTTGCCACGTGTGGAACTAATGGTAACCCAGTTGGGATTGCGCTCATCCACTTTCCACTCTGCACGGTTGCGGAACATGCTCATAAAGTTGATGAACGACAGTTGCCCGTCCTTGTCCTCATCGCCATAAAAGAATACCTGTTGCACCACGCGGCCGCTGTCATCGGTAAGCATTTTATAATCCAGGCCGTACACGGAAGGAATACCCAGCATGGCAGAGAGGTCCATTTTATTGGCGGTGTCTGCAGATTCAAACAATATGCGCAGCAGGTTGTAAATGACCATACCACGCCGGTTGTTGTCCTGCACGTTACGGGTATGGTTTACCTTTACTTCGTTCAGGATGAAATCAGCCAGCGGCCGGTTTTTGTCCATAATACTGCTGTACGAATCGGCCACGTCCACGGCATTTTCCAGGTCGCGCTCGGGCGTGGGGCCGGGCTTTTCCAGTCCTATCACAAAGGCTTTCATCAGCGTTTCGGCATTTTCCTTATCCATCGTGCTGAGGAAATGGTTTAGCGTGTTGTAACCGGCAGCCATTTTAATAAACTTGCGGAAGTAATCGCCTCCTACGCTCACAATCAGCGAGTCGCCCCGGGGGCGGGCCATCCGCTCGAATATTTTCGGGTATACGCCACGGGTGTAACTGGAAGTATAGATCTCATCTTCGCCCAAAACAGCGAGGTAATACAATTCCTGCGGACTTAAACCGTCGAGCCTGCGAAAACGCACATGATCGGGCTCGCTGTGCAGCGCATTGATTTCACGGATGAAGTGCTGTTTGGCGCGGCGCGTCATCATAATGGCCAGCGATTCCATTTCGCGTGCAGTGTCCTGTATGGGAGGAAGCATCCGGCGCGCATATTCAATACGGGTTTTCACCAGCAATTTGTAATAGGCCAGTGCATCGTCTTTTACCCTGTCAATTTCTTCGAAGGTTATTTTGCCGCGACGCAGATTGTCCAGGAAAGGAAAATAAATTTGCCCGCTCTTGCTGTTGGCCATGCGCGCAATAAGCTGCACCAATGTATCGGAATGATGGCGTATGCGATATGCCAGGGCATCACGCGCCTGGGCAAAATCGTAAACCTTGCTGATATCGCGACTGGCGGCCACTTTGATCAGGCTGTCTGCTGCCCGGAAATTGGGATTCTTGCGCAGCTCGGTAAGAATTTCGTCAGGATACAATCTGCAATATTTCAGGAACAAAACATCTTTGGCCACCTGCATACCGGGATTGTTTTGCGAAAAACGCATGGCTTCTACCAGTATCTTGCCCACACCATAGCTGTTCTCTTCTATAACGGGAAGAAAACTTTCACCACGGTAATCCAGTTCCATGCATTTTGCAAATGCTGCCACCAGCGAAGGCGCAATGGAAGGAGGAAAATTTCTTTTATTGTACCAGGCCTGGTACGATTGTAACAGGAAATCAAGACTACGCAGGTACTTGACCTTCTCCTGGTTGGTCATCACCGTATCCGTTTCAATCTTCTCCTGCAGTTCGTCTATGCTGCGCACCAGCGCATCGGCCACCTGCAGGTTAACGGACTCATCCCGGGAAATTTTTACCACACCGCCCGGAGCGAGTTTTTCCTGCTGCTTGTCGATGTTATCGTGCCACAATACCCGTTCGAGGGCTACCTTGAAAGTACTGGCGCTCTGTGCCCCGACGCTGGTGCCGGACAAAATAAACAGCAAGCTGAAAACGGGTATATATAGTTTCATACGGTGCACAGCTCTTGAAAAGCAAAAATACGACCAATTAGCCCCCTTCCCAACCTCCTGGCGCACAATGTCATGAAATTACGGGTTAACCATGCAAATGCGGGCGCCGGACACCATTTATAACTTTTCTTTCGCCCGGGCGCATAAGGGCAGGCCCAACGCACAATACCTTATTACAACCATAAAAACGCCAGTACGTTATATTTATTCTGGTACCCTGCCCTTTACTTTGCAAAAATGGACCCGTGTACCTTCGGCAAAAGCAATGCCCATATTAAGAAATTGTAAAGTCCCCCTTACCAAAGCGCAGTTTCTGTACGTTTGCTGAAATTTTATGATGAATGGAGCCAAAAGGCAAGAAGATCCTCATTGCTGACGACGAACCGGATATCCTCGAAATCATTCAATACAACCTGGTGCGGGAAGGCTACGAGGTCATTACCGCAAAAGATGGCGATGAGGCCCTTCAGAAGGCAAAACTGGTGAACCCCGACCTGGTAATGCTGGATATCATGATGCCCAAAAAAAACGGGGTGGAAGTATGCCAGTTGCTCCGGGCTCAACCGGCTTTTCAGCATACCCTGATCATTTTCCTCACCGCCCTGAGCGATGAAAGTACCCATATCAAAGGACTGGAAAGCGGCGCGGACGATTATGTAAGCAAACCCATCAGCCCCAAAGTGCTGATAAGTCGGGTAAACGCCCTTTTCCGGCGGGTAAACAAAGAACCATCCGACAATGTGATCAGGTTGGATAACCTCGAAATTGATCCTTCCCGGTTTGAAGTGATTGCCAACAACAAACCCGTTACCCTGGCAAAGAAGGAATTTGAACTGTTATACCTGCTGGCTTCACGGCCCGGCAGGGTGTTCCTGCGCAATGAAATTCTCAACCAGGTATGGGGCAACGACGTAATTGTGGGCGACCGCACCATTGACGTTCATATCCGTAAAATCCGCCAGAAACTGGGCATTGATTGCATTACTACGGTAAAAGGGGTTGGGTACAAGTTTGATTTGTGAACCGGGCAAACCTTATTTCCCCTTTTCTGTTCTTATTTGTTCTATCTTTCTTGTTATTAGCCGTCACCATGCCATCTGCAAAAAACTTATCACCACGGCAACTGTCTTCGCTTACGGCAGGCATACTGGCCCTGCCCGTAACGCTTGTTATTTATATAGTTACCGGCAACTGGAAGGTAAGTGCAGGTTCGCTGCTGTTTGTATTTGCATTTGGCTACTTCCTCATCCTGTTCACGCTGGAAAAATTCATTTACCGGAAGATCAAGCTGATCTATAAAATGATCTACCAGACCAAGGCCACCAGGAAGGAAGAAATGTATTTCAAATACCTGTTACCTCGTAAAAGCATAGACGAAGTGCGCGCCGATGTGGAAGCCTGGGGCGAAAGACGCAACCGCGAAATTGAATTGCTGCGCCGGAATGAAGCCTATCGGAAAGAATTTTTACAAAACCTGGCCCACGAATTCAAAACGCCCATTTTTGCCATACAGGGATACATCGATTCCCTGCTCGACGGCGGTATGGAAAATGAAGCCATTGCCCGAAAATTTCTGGAGAACACCGCCCGCAATGTTGACCGCCTGGTGCACCTCATGAACGATCTCGACGAAATTTCACGGCTCGAAAGCGGTGAACAGTTGCTAAACAAACAGCATTTCATTATCCAGGACGTTATACGCGAAGTGTTCGATTCGCTTTCCATCAAAACCCAGGCACAGGGCATCAAAACCAGTATCAAAAAGGGATGCGAAGCGCCCATTGCTGTGTTTGCCGATAAGGAAAAAATCAAACAGGTATTGTATAACCTGGTGGAAAATGCCACCAAGTATGGCAAAAAGAACGGAAATATTGTGGCCAGCATCTACCGCACCGACGATCATCATGTGCTGGTGGAGATCAGCGACGACGGCATCGGCATTGAGGAAGAACATCTCAACCGCGTGTTTGAAAGGTTTTACCGCACCGATGCTGCCCGCAGCCGCGACCGTGGCGGCACTGGCCTGGGCCTGGCTATCTGCAAGCACATTATTGAAGCGCACGGCCAAAGCATTCATGCACGCAGCACGCCGGATGTGGGCACTACGGTTGGTTTCACGCTCGATACCAAGAGAGAGTAATTTGTATTTCGCGTTAATCAACCGGACTTCCCGTTAATCGCATAGCTTACTGTACGTTCACACCCAACACTAAGAGAGAGTAACGCTTCTTCATCCGGGTAACTACTTATTTTTCCAACTTGATTTTTGCAGTAAATACTTTACCAATTAGATTGCAGTTTTTGGTGTACGTTTTTAATGCATTAATCTGACTCTATGAAAACTGTTTGCCGGATAATCGCTGCTGCGGTGGCGGGCTTGAGTTGTTTCAATGCCTCTGCCCAATGCGACGGCCAGCTGCAAACCATTATCTACGACACTTTTGTTACCAGTACGGGAAACGGCCTGTCCACTTTTACGTTTCCGAAATTCGACCCGCAAGTGGGTACGCTTACAGAAGTGACCTTTACTTCGGACATTACGTTAAGCTATCGCTTTCAGTTGGAGAACAATGAACCCGTTGCCATCAGCAATTACCGCGTTCGTATTGTGCGTGAACAGGAGATCAGCAGCAACGCCCTCTTGACGCCGCTCACCAGTACGTACCAGCAAACCTATGGCAATTTTGCGTTGGCTGCGAGCAATGGCGTGCCCGGCTCCGGACCGGATTTTATTGAGCAGGGTCCGCATAAGGTGATGGACCGGACTATCATCAACCAGACCGTTTATAATACGGCGGACTTCCTCGGAATGGGAGATATTACCCTCGACTTCTACGCTTTAACATATTCTATAGTATTTGGCAGCGTAAATTACAACTATAACGGCACGGCGGAAGACACGCTGCGATTCAGCATCACCTATACCTATTGCCCGGTGAAAGTGTTGAATGCTGATATCACACGGTTCAATGTCCGCAAAGCCGATGAGCATTTTATAAACATTGAATGGATAACGCAAAATGAAATATCTGACCGTACATATGAAGTTGAAAAAAGTACTGACGGCCGCCAATTTGATAGAGTGGCTCAATTCCCTGCTAAGACCGGCGCCGCAACCGGTACCTATCACTATCAGTACACGTTGCAGCCAACCGACACAAGGAAACTCGTTTTCCGCATAAAGCAAATTCAAAAAGACGGTGGAGTAAAATATTCCCCCTTACGGATTGTTGAAGGTACCGTTCCTTCTTCCGGAAACCTGCGCGTGTATCCCAATCCTGCCGCCGGCAGCGCTACCATTCTTTTCAGCGATACCAAACGGGGCAACTGGGATGTGGATGTATTCGGCGTTACAGGGCAGCATGTGAAAAGATATCATTACAGCAATACTTTGCTGGCGAAAATCAATGCATCGGGAGAATTGAAGCGTGGCATATATACTATTGTTGCGGTAAACCGCGATACGAAAGAAAAATTAATGAGCCGGTTGATCGTGCAATAAGGTTGAGAAATGCTGCGCCTTCGCGAAGGCAATATCTGTTTGATCGTGCGGCAAAAAATAACGATACGCCCGGGAAAGGCTTTGGCCGTCTGTGACCAACATGGCCCTATGCGTCGGGTTTTAATTGCTGATGCTTCCTTGTAAAATACACCAGCGAGAACAGGGTGGCCACCACGCCCACCAAAGAAAACAACACTACCGCATTGGGGAAAAATGCTGTCCATTTTAAATCCACCTTCATCACGTAGCGTGACAAAATCACCGTAGAGCTTCCCAGGTAACCATAGGCATCAACCAGGTATATCAGGAATCCAACGTTCCCGACTACACGAAAGGAGGCAATCAATCTTTCGAAGAAAATGCAGTTGAACGGGATGTATCCCATGTACATGCCCAGTCCGGCCAGTTGCATCCATAATACGCCATCTATCGCATTTACCAGGAAGAGGGCCGAAGCTATGCCTGCCAGCAGGAAACCAGCCAGGATCACCCAATGCACCAGGCGCAATGCCCTGATGTTTTTCCGCACCAGCACCAGCAGGCTCATCAATGCCAGTACCACTACCGATGTAATGGTTTCTGTACGGGTAAAAATGGCGGGCCTGGTGCCATACCCCAGTTCGTTCCACATATTGGCCATGAAGTTGTCGCGGATATCGCGCATGATGGTGAGAAATAGATAGGTAAGCGTTACAGCTACCACACCCGCTCCAAACATTTGTAAAAATTGCTTTCGTTCTGTTTTTTGCATGGGTTGTCGCACCGTGCGCTCGCGGATATCTGTTTCATCAGGAGGGGGAACGCGTTCCAGCAGATACAGAAAAATTACCAGTGGCGCCAGAAAAACCAGTCCTGTGGCAAAGCCCAGCCATTGCTCGGGCACATCCCAGTGGTCGCGGAGCCATACCGCTACCGAGCGCGTAAACCCGCCGGCAAAGATGAAACTCACGGCCAGCGAAGCGCCGATAAAATCCGTTGCCCTTCTCCCTTCCACATAACTGAACACCACGCCCCACATAAAGCCTAACAGAAAGCCGTTGGCAAACAGCCAGATCAACCCGAACGGCGGAGGTGTAAATCCAAAAAGCAATAAACTCAGCCACGACAAACCTATCAACAAGGCGCTGATCTTCCAGCGCCCGGAACGTTTCAGCTCCGCAATGAATTTGATGCCGAAGAATTTACTGATCATATAGCCCAGTCCCTGGCTGATGATCAGCAACTCCTGGTACCGGATGCCCAGGAACGATACGCCATCAAATGTGGCAACGGTAAACGGTTTCCTGTATGCGAAAACAGCGGTATAGGCAAGAAAAGCCACCGCAGCAGCATATATAGCTACAACGGCAGGTTTTCTATACCATGGCAAAGTGGTCGCTTCGGACAAGAATCATTGATTTAAGCAAGGAAATTAAGGGATTTTTGGGTGAATACTTGCCGCAGAAACACGCAGGCGCAGTAAAAGCCCCGTTTTTATCGCGCTTAGATCCCGTATCAGGCAAAAAGGCGAAACCTGGAAAAGCTTCGCCGTGTCAACATTAAGAAACTGCTTGGAGCACTATTGATGTGTTGTAACGCATCGCCATAATGGAATCTTCCGGCACGAATGTAAGCCCGATCTTAAATACAAACTGGATATACCTTACCCTGACCTGATTTTCAATTGAGCAGGCGCAGCTACTTATCGCACATGGCGGTTTAACTGATAGTTAGTACTGTCCGTACCAGACGGCTCTCTTGCCATTGATTTGTACCAGGTAAGCTGGTTGGCAAGTTGTTCGCTGAGAGAAAAAAAATACAAACGTCCATTCCGGATATAGCGCATATGCCGGCAATGCGCGTCCTCCGCAACAAAATAAATGGTATTGATGATCTGCCCTGCGCTGAAGCAGTATATCTTTCCTTCTTTGGGGCAGTCACGTTCCTGTTGCACTGCTCCGCACACATCATGCACCAGGTTTGCAATCAACAACTTGTCAGTAGTGGCTATGTAAGTAAAAAAACGTGTGCTGTCAGGAGATTTAAAAAAGATCAGTTCTACACTATCTGTAGTTTTCATCATGGGCAACAAAGTAGCGCCTGTGATAGTATTTTCCGAACAGGCGCCCGTAAATAACAACATTATAACTACCTGGAAAAATAATTTCATAACATTCAGCGGCCATTTATCTTCAGAGAAATTATTAAGAGTAAAGGAGGGGTCCTCTTTTAAAGGGCAACCCTCCCGTTATTTATCTTATATTGTATTTGCCTTTTGCATTACTCAATAGTTGTTGGTCTTCGGCGAAAAACTTGCCCAACCTGTCAACCAATTGTTGTCTCCAAAAGCTCCGCGATATGCTGTATTGGTAAAAAATGCACCCATTCCCGCAGTACTTCCTCCTGTCAATGCAGGAGAACCCGCTTTGGGCAAGAAGTTAGGATTGGTCAGGTTAAACGGATCTGTCAGTTCTACTTCTTCTCTTGTAGCCAGCGTCAGGCAACCTTCGCTTTCCGCTTTTGCTTTCATATCAGCCGCAGACAGAATTGCGCTGTTACTGCTTTTATAGGGCTCGGCATAAACAGCCACGATGTTGTTTTTGAATTCCGATTCACCATTTTTATACGCTTCCAGGCTGGCATCGCTCTCAATACTGAAACCGGCTTTAAGATGACCGATCAGCAGCGAATTGCGCAACACAAAACGTACCGCCCTTCTCCAGCGATTGCTGTAGTTGTGGTTGCTGTGCGCACCGGTGGTGTCGTAGGGACCAATAAAAGTGAAGTTGGAAAGCACAGGTCGCGTGTACGGCGTAGCGCTGGTGCCGCTACCGTCGTTGTCTGCTTCAATGCCGTTGGCAGCGTCGCTGTCAGCAGGCTTGTCGCGCAACGAAACAGCAAATTGTATGTTACCGGTATAGCCGAAGTCGAAATCGAAATCATCATCCATGGTGCCCAGAGCAACAAGATGGCGGCAGTTCACGGTGCCTCCGAAAAATTCATAGGCATCGTCGCTTCCGTATGAAACCTGCACATATTCAATGGTAGTACCGGCGCCTACACCGCCCAGCGTAAGTCCGTTGATTTCAGAACCCGGTTCTGCGGCCACGCCACTGAACTCGATGCGCACATATTTCAATATGCCGGAATTATCATTCGGATCGGTGCCGCCATATGGACGGTTCACACCACCTTCAATGATCGGGGCAGGGGAAGTAGGACGGTTAGTAGGCGCTTTGCCCAATAAGATAATTCCTCCCCAATCGCCGGGCGCGCGGTTGCCGGGGGCTTTGGCCGATGTAAATACAATCGGTTCATTGGGCGTTCCTTCTGCAATCAGTTTCGATCCTCTTTCAATGATCAACGCCCCCTTTTCACCGCCAGCCGATTCAGCACTTTTAATGATGGTGCCCGGCTCTATGGTCAATACGGCATTGTTGTTTACATATACATATCCCTGCAAGGTATATACACCTTTGCGGAGAGTGATGCTCCTATCGATCGTTCCGTTAATCAGTTTTGTTTCGTTGGGATCATCGGAATGGCTCCCTCCTCCGTTACTCCCTTCTTCATTAAAATTCACCTTCACGCACGACGTAAATAGTGCAATTGTCAAGGCAACAGCAATGAAATGTTTCATATAATTAGTATTTGTAGAAATATTACAGATCGATGTCGTAAGAAAAACCTATGCTGATGGTGGTGCCCGGTTTGTAGGAACTGAACAACCGGTCTGTGTGCCTGCTATAACTCTTTTGCGAGTCAACATTCTCATACAGGTACACGGCCTGGTTAAAAATATCTGACACCTGCAGTTTCAGTTCTCCTTTTTTCTTCAGTATGCGTTTGGAAAGCTGGAAGTCTACCAGGTCACGTGGTCTTTCGTATATATCAGGAAACTCGCTATTGCCTACCAGCGAAAGTCGCTGACCAATTCGGTTATACAATATCGATATACTAAAATCGGTTCCGCGGCTGCTGTATTGAATGCCACCATTGATAAGGTAGGGCGACTGCCCCTGGATAGGACGGTTCACCGAAACAGGGCTTCCGGATAATTCATCCGCAAAGGACACTTCAGAAAATATGTAAGTGAAATTGCCGAACACCGTCATGCGTTCCAGCAAGGCGTTGGTCTTGTCAAGAAAAGACAGGTTCTTGCGCACTTCCAGTTCAATGCCATAAGTATTGGCATTACGCGCATTCTGATAGAAATACAGGCGCCGGTCTGCATTGGTGCCCGGATCGAGACGAAACTCGATGGGATTTTCAAAACGTTTGAAGAAACCACCCAGTGTAATCACTTCGCCTGCGCCGGGATAAATTTCATAACGCAGATCGGCATTGTATATCTCCGTACGCTTCAGTTCCGGTCGACCGGATATGCCGTAGTTCTGCTCGTAATCATAAAATGCAAATGGCGCAATTTCACGAAACTCCGGTCGCGCTACTGTTTTGTACAAACCCAGTCGCAAATTATTGCTGCTGGTCACATTCCAGGTAAGATTGGCAGAAGGCAGCACATCCCATACTTCCGGGTTGATCACAACTGTTTTGGCCGACAGATCTTTGGTGCGGAGAAACTGTTCAAAGTATTCTACCCGTATGCCCCACACCAGTCGCACATCATCAGACAGTTTATTGTCAAACAACGCATAACCTGCGTTCAGCGCCGACACACCAAAGTATTTGTCCTGGTTATTGGTAAACTCTTCGAGTACATACCCGTTAATGGAGATATTATCAGGGGCAAAAATCTTGTCATACGGCAGAAAGGCAAGTTGTTCATCAAAATTGCCCGATGCCTGCACATACCGGAATATCCTGCTCTTAAAATTCCTGAATCGAAGCAAGGTAGAACCTCCCACCCGGAACGTTTGCTTTTGGCGGAATAGATTGAACGGTATGGACACAGCTGCAGAAGCCGATACACTATGATCTTCCAGGTTGGAATAAAATCTCCTCGTATCGTCTTCATCCAATTGATAATTCCTGCCACTCAATGGCTGCACATACTGCGACACACGCAGGTCTGGCTGCGAACGGCCCACCAATGAATAACCGGCATTCCAGCGGAGTTTGGCACTGGCCACAGGCAATTGATGATCGCCTTCCAGTTGTCCGCTATAAAATGTTCTTTGATTGAGGAAGGATGAACGCAGGCTCACATGCTGCAAGCGATTGTTGTTGATGCCATCACGCACATAATAATTATCATCAAAAAACCGGTTAAACAGGTTTTTGAATGAAATTTTGTGTTTGCCAAGCGTGTACGTCAGGTTCAGCATGGCGCCCAGATTGGTTTGATAACGGTTTTGAATATCCGTATAATTAAAAATTGCCAACCCATCATGCTGCGATTGCTGCCGCTCCACATCATATACCAGCTTTGAGTTGCGATAAATCAACGAAAACACGGCACCCAATGCAGCGCCATTGTCATATCGCTTTACCGTGCCCAACGACAGGTTATAAGATTGAACGGGCGCCGCTTTACTGGTTACTTCCCGATAACCTTCATGGCCGAACTGACGGGTCAATGCCAGTTGTTCCAGTACGCCTGCGGTGGTAGCGCCCAGTCGGCGGTATGCCTGCGCTGTGGCAGGAAAAGCTGCAGGCAATTTCCTGTTGCCGTCATCAAAACCGATCCAGTCGTATTTCCCGCGCGGATTGCTCCTGAAATCATCAAACGTGGATTGTGTATTGAACCCGAGTTGTACGCCAACATGCAAAAAATTTTTTAACGGGATATCGCGTGTTTGCACCTGCACCAGTCCGCCGGCAAATTCGCCGGTGAGTTCGGGCGTGGCCGTTTTATTGATAATGATGTTATCGATCATGTTGGCCGGAATCACATCAAACGAAAAAGCTTTGCGGTCGGGTTCCGAGCTGGGCAGTTGCGCATTGTTGATAAACGCCGCGTTGTAGCGATCGCTCAGGCCACGGATGGTTACAAACTTGTTATCCTGGATGCTGGCGCCGCTCACGCGTTTCAACACTTCGCCGGTATTCTTGTCCGGCGTTGATTTGATGAAATCGGCAGCCAGTCCGCTCGATACGGCTGAATTGTTTCGCTGCAGGTTGATCAGCGCGCTGGTGCTTTCGCGCCGCACAGAAGTTCTCACTACTACCTGGTCAAGCGTTTTGTATCCCAGCACTACCGTCACCACGTTGTTGCCACCCGGCGTTACTGCTGCGTCTTCTATGACCTTGGTGTTATAACCGGCTGCAGAAATGGTGAGGATGTATTTTTTGCCGGGTTCCAGTTCCACTACAAAACGTCCTTCCACATCAGCTGCCACCGCACGGCCAGTTGATTCGACTGTAATGGTAGCGCCCGGTACCGGCTCGTTTTTGGTATTGATGATTCTGCCATTGAAGGGCAGGGTTTGCGCCATCAGGGAAAAGCTGGTAGCGAGGAGGGTTAAAAGGAGAGAATACTTTTTGCTCACAACAGTTTCTTTTGTTTGCGGCAAAAGTATCCGCGCCATATTACCGGCATATTATGGCGGAATTAAGGAATTGTTACCGGTCAATAGCGCCGGTTCCTCCGGATTGACATTTTATCTAAAAAACCCAAGCTATTGACAATCAACAGCCCAGAACCAATCCGATGCCTGATGCGACCAGTGTGGCATCGAAATGGCTGTATACATAATGTTGTCGCTTCATCCTGTGTTAAGAAATTATTACCAATTTCACCTCCTCTGAATACTATATGAATAATTATAATTTTGACCCAAATTTTAACCAATGGGACTAAATTCGATTATGAAGATCTTTATGCCGAAAGACAGGATCTTCTATTCGTTATTTGAAGAAGTGGCCCATACCGTAGCCAAGATGGGAAAAGTGATGAAGGAAGTGGTGAAAGAGCCTGATTTTGATAAGCGTGCTGCCCTGATCGCCCAGATTGAAGACCTCGAACACGTTAACGACGATTACACGCACAAGATCTTTACCGAGCTCGGCCGCAATTTTATCACACCGTTCGACCGCGAAGACATTCACTACCTGGCCACAGCGCTCGACGACATTGCCGACTACATTTTCGCTTCGGCTAAAAAAATCAACTTTTATAAGGTAAATCCCAACGATCAGGGAATCCAGAAAATGGCCGACCTGATTGACCAGGGATGCGAACAGATCAAAAATGCCGTGCTGGAACTGCGCGATATGAAAGACATGCGCCAGATTACCGATGCCCTTGTTAAAGTGAACAGCATCGAAAACCAGGCCGACGACATCTTTGATATGAGCATCGACCGTCTCTTTGAAACCGAACCCGACGCCAAAGAGGTGATCAAGAAACGGGAAATTTACCAGGTTATGGAAATTGTTACCGACAAGTGCGAAGATGCCGGTAATGTGATTGAGTCTATTATTATTAAATACGCTTGATGAATGTGCTGATTGAAAAACGCTCAATGCAAGCATCATTGGCACATCAGCACTTTAGCTAATAAGCTAATTAAACCCATATGACCTTTCTCGTAGTCATTATCATCCTCGCCCTGATTTTTGATTATATCAACGGATTTCACGACGCGGCCAACTCAATTGCTACCATTGTTTCTACCAAAGTACTTACTCCTTTTCAGGCCGTATTGTGGGCAGCGGTTTTCAACTTCGCTGCTTTTTTTGTGTCAAAATATATTGTGGGCGAATTCAAGATCGGCAATACGATTGCGAAATCGGTAAATGAAAATTTCATTACGCTGGAAGTGATCTTCGCCGGGCTGATTGCCGCCATTGCCTGGAACCTGCTCACCTGGTGGTTTGGTATCCCTTCCAGTTCTTCCCATACGCTGCTGGGCGGTTTTATGGGCGCTGCCCTGGCGCATGCCGGCGGCATCAGCGAAGGCAATGTGCATGTGATCAATTATGAAAAAGTAATTCCCACCTTTCTGTTCATATTCGGCGCTCCGCTGATCGGCATGGTCATGGCCTGGATCATTACCGTGCTGATCGTAAATATCTGCCGAAGGGCCAATCCCTACCGGGCAGAAAGCTGGTTCCGGCGATTGCAACTGGTATCGTCGGCCCTGTTTAGCCTCGGCCATGGCGGCAATGATGCGCAAAAAGTAATGGGTATTATCGGCGCAGCCATCATTTTTCATGAAAAGTCGAGAGGCGTGGAAATGAGCTTTACCGATTTTGTAGATGCCTATGTATGGGTACCGATAGCGAGTTTTACGGCCATCGCTTTAGGTACGCTCAGTGGTGGCTGGAAGATTGTAAAAACCATGGGCTCCCGCATTACCAAAGTAACGCCGCTGGAAGGCGTGAGTGCCGAAACGGCCGGAGCTGCTACCTTGTACCTTACCGAACACCTCGGCATACCGGTGAGCACTACCCATACCATCACGGGTTCCATCATTGGCGTGGGAGCCACCAAGCGCCTCTCTGCCGTACGCTGGGGCGTAACCATCAACCTGCTCTGGGCATGGATTCTTACCATACCTGTCAGCGCCATCCTGGCCGCCATTGTTTATTACCTGATCAAACTGGTGTGAGCAAAGCTGACCATCTAACCATTCAACCTGTAGCACGTATCCTGTAACTTACATATTGCAAACTTTTTTCTTTGCGCAATTTTGCGTTTCTTACAACCCATTATGAAAGGAATTATACTTGCCGGAGGTTCCGGAACCCGCTTACACCCTATTACCTATGCCATCAGCAAACAGATCATGCCCATTTACGACAAACCCATGATCTATTATCCCCTTTCTACCCTTATGCTGGCCGGCATTCGCGAAATACTGATCATTTCCACCCCGCATGACCTGCCGCAGTTCAAAAGACTGTTGGGTGATGGTTCGCAACTGGGACTGAAATTTTCTTATGCGGAACAGCCGGTGCCCAATGGACTGGCACAGGCATTTGTGATCGGCGCAGATTTTATTGGCAAAGACAATGTGGCCCTTGTACTGGGCGATAATATTTTTTATGGCGCCGGACTGGGTACACAACTCGAAAAAAATACCAATCCCGAAGGCGGTATTGTGTATGCCTATCACGTAACCGATCCCGAACGTTATGGCGTGGTGGAATTTGACAAGAACAACAAGGTGATTTCAATAGAAGAAAAACCCGCCAAACCGAAAAGCAATTATGCAGTGCCCGGTTTATATTTCTACAATAATGAAGTAGTGCAAATTGCCAAAGACCTGAAACCGAGCGCCCGCGGAGAATATGAAATAACCGACGTGAATAAGGAATATCTTCGCAGGGGCAAATTGCAGGTGTCGATCCTCGACCGGGGAACCGCCTGGCTCGATACCGGCACTTTCGATTCGCTGATGCAGGCATCGCAGTTTGTGCAGGTAATTGAACAACGGCAGGGCATCAAGATCGCCTGCATTGAAGAAATTGCTTACAGGAAAGGATTCATATCCAAAGACCAATTGGTTGAAATGGCAAAGCCTTTGCTGAAAAGCGGCTATGGTCAGTACCTTATGGACGTATTGAAGCAGGATTGCTGACAATACAATACTAAACCTGCTACCATTCGTATACACTAACAACGATCATTCGTAACAGATGAGTAAAATTCTGGTAACCGGTGGATGCGGCTATATAGGTTCGCATACCATAGTTGACATGGTGGAAAATGGATTCGAAGTGATTTCTGTAGATAATAATTCGCGCTCTACTCCACGCATACTTGAAGGCATCGAAAAGATCATCGGAAAAAAAATAAAAAACTACAAGGTTGATCTCTGCAATTTCGACGACACCTTCGCCATTTTCCAGGAAAATGATGACATCCAGGGGATCATCCACTTTGCTGCCTATAAATCCGTGGGCGAATCAGTGGAACATCCGCTGGCTTATTTCGAAAACAACCTCGTTTCGCTGATCAACCTGCTGAAATGCGTGCAGGAGTTCAACATACCTTATTTTGTTTTCTCTTCTTCCTGCACCGTATATGGTAACCCGGACCATATTCCGGTTACCGAATCCACGCCCCCCAAACCTGCGGAATCGCCTTACGGGTATACCAAGCAGATGGGTGAACAAATCATCAACGAATTTTCAAAAGCCCACGGCACGCAATGTATTCTGCTGCGTTACTTTAACCCGGTGGGCGCACATCCTTCCATTCTTATTGGTGAACTGCCCATTGGCAAACCCGCCAACCTGGTGCCGGCCATTACGCAAACAGCTATCGGCAAACTGCCCCAGATGCAGGTGTATGGCAACGACTATCCCACCCGCGATGGCAGTTGCTTACGCGATTTCATTCATGTAAGTGATATCGCGCATGCGCATACGCTGGCCATGAAATATATGCTCAGCGGCCGCGCTGCGAAACGTTGCGAAGTATTCAATCTTGGTACGGGCAACGGTGTTACTGTGCTGGAAGCCATCAAAGCTTTTGAAAAAGTGAGCGGGGTAAAACTGAATTATACCATCGGTCCCCGCCGCCCCGGCGACGTAGTGGCCATCTATGCCAACAACGACCACGCACGCAAAACGCTCGGCTGGGAAATCCGCTATTCGCTGAACGATATGATGGCCACCGCCTGGAAATGGGAGCAGCGCCTGAAAGCCGATGAAACTTTTTACCAGAGCATGCCGGTGGATTTGAATTGACGTGCGCCTCAAAACACAACCCGGGCGAACATCCTTGCGGCGAAGATTGCTTCAACTTCGCTTATCATTCCTATATTTGCGGCACAAATTTTTACTATGCTCAAGGAAATCCAGGTTACCGGCCAAAAAGATACCCGCAGTGGTTTTGGAGATGGAATAGTTGAAGCTGCACGCAAAAACCCCAATATCGTGGCGCTGACCGCCGACCTGGCTGGTTCGCTCAAGCTGAACCAGTTTATGAAAGAATTTCCCGAACGTTATATCCAGTGCGGCATTGCCGAAGCCAATATGATGGGCGTGGCTGCCGGACTCACCATAGGTGGTAAAATTCCCTATACCACCACATTTGCCAATTTCTCTACCGGACGCGTATACGACCAGATACGTCAGTCCATTGCCTATTCGGGCAAGAACGTAAAGATCTGCGCCTCCCATGCCGGACTTACCCTCGGCGAAGATGGCGCCACCCACCAGATTCTCGAAGACATCGGCCTCATGAAAATGCTGCCGGGTATGACCGTAATCGTTCCCTGCGATTACAACCAGACCAAAGCAGCAACCATTGCCATTGCCGATTATGTGGGCCCCGTATACCTGCGTTTCGGAAGACCTTCCTGGCCCATTTTTACCGATCCGGCCCAAAAATTCGAGATTGGCAAGGCCCAATACTTCAGCACCGGTAATGATGTATCGATTTTTGCCTGCGGCCATATGGTTTGGAAAGCCATTGAAGCGGGGCAAATACTGGAAGAAAAAGGCATCAGCGTAGAAGTAATCAACATTCATACGATCAAACCGCTCGATACTGAAGCGGTGCTCAACTCACTGAAGAAAACCCGTTGCGCCGTTACGGTGGAAGAACACAACATCATCGGAGGTTTGGGCGATTCCATTGCACAGGTTGCCGCCCGGCACTTCCCGGTTCCCATTGAATACGTAGGCACCAACGATACTTTTGGTGAAAGCGGCACCCCCAAGGAACTCCTGAAAAAATACGGGCTGGATACGCCCAATATTGTGGAAGCGGCTGAAAAGGTAATGAAGAGAAAATAGGCCTGCCCAAAAGCAAATACTATCTTAAAGTCTTTCAGCGTTTTAAACTGCATTACGGGTAATCAATCCAACCATTGTAAAATGCTAACCTATGGGGGTAACCACTCAGGACGCTGAGCTGCTGGTCCAGTTCCGCGATCCCGCTACCAAAGAGCGCGCCTATACTGCTATTATCCGCAAATACCAGGAAAGACTATACTGGCATATCCGCCGCATGGTAGTAGAGCACGAAGATGCCAACGATGTACTGCAAAACGTATTTATCCGGGTATGGAACGGGCTGGAAAATTTCCGCGAAGATGCCCAGCTCTATACCTGGCTGTACCGCATTGCCACCAACGAATGCCTCACCTTCCTGGAACAACTTAAAAAACGCAGCGCCGTGTCGCTCAGCGATGTGGAAAGCGGCCTCGAAAACAGGGTAAAAGCCGATAAACACTTTGATGGCAATAAACTGGAATGGAAACTGCAGCTGGCCATCCAACAACTTCCTGAGAAACAACGCGTTGTATTTACCCTGCGATATTATGATGAAATGCCGTACGAGGAAATGAGCAAGGTGCTCGACACCTCCGAAGGCGCATTGAAGGCTTCGTACCATCATGCCGTGAAAAAAATAGAGGATTATATCCTGAATCATTAAACTTTACAAGTTGCATAGCGTCTCAGTATTGCAATGGAAAACAGGAAAAACATAACAGAAGAACTGCTGACGATCAGCTCCGTAGTGGCGAAGCTGGACGCGCGCAATCCGTATGAGGTGCCGGCCGGCTACTTCAGCGAATTGCCGGATCTGGTGCTCCGTCGCATACAGCAGCAGGAAAGGGAGATCACTCCCGGTTTTCCGCAGCGTACTGCAACGCCCTATGTGGCGCCCCAGGGATATTTTGAAAACCTGCCGGCAGCCATCTTGCAACGGGTAAAGGCGCAGGAAGCGGCTGATCCGAAGGAAGAACTGGAAACCCTGTCGCCCTTGCTCAGCAGCATTGGCAAGCAAATGCCCTTCAGCACCCCTGCGGGGTATTTTGAAGAATTGAGCAGCCAGGCGGTAGCAGGCGCCCAGGCAATAGAAGCGGTGAATGAAACGCTGGAAAACCTGTCGCCGGTGATGCAATCGCTAAAGCATGAAAACTGCTATGAAGTACCGGCCGGTTATTTTGAACAATTGCCGGAGCAGCTCTTGCAAAAAGTAAAAAGGCAGCAGCCGGCGCCTGTAGTGCGCATGAACCCTGTGCGTAGGGTAAGGCAATATGCTGCAGCAGCAGTAGTGGCAGGCCTGATTTTGATAGGCGGCTGGTTGTTCTTCAACAATGGCAATAGCACCGTATCCGACCCGCAAGGTCTGGCCGAGATTGAACAGATCAGCGACGAAGTACTCGAAAATTATCTGGAAGACATCAACATACCTTTGTCTGAATCCTTATTGATTGCGGCCAATGATGAGATAGACGCAGAAGATATGCGGGAATTGCTGGCCGATATTTCCGATGAAGAATTAATGCGGTATGTATCGCAATACCAGGCAAAAGATATTTTTACCAACTAATCCTGAACAGTCATGCAAAAGTTTTTATTGATGGTGATGCTGGCGCTGGGCTCAGCTACGCTGGCTTTCGCGCAGGGCGGAGACCAGAAAAGAGACGGCGGCCGCGTAGAAGCATTGAAAATTGCTTACCTCACCAAGAAACTTGACCTGACCCCGGAAGAAGCACAAAAATTCTGGCCCATCTACAACGAATACACCAAAGAGATCAGAAAAGCGCGTATAGATGCCCGCAAGGACAATAAATCGGAATTGGATGTGGAAGAAAAGTTATTGAACATCCGTAAAAAATATGAAGTCGAATTCTCCAAAGCCATCAGCAAGGAAAAGGTCAACACCTTCTTCCGCGCCGAAAAGGAATTTGGCACACTCCTGCAAAAAGAATTGATGGAAAGACGGCAACAGCGTTTGCAGCAACGCAAATTACAGAAAGCCGACACCACTGCGCGCCATTAAGCCGGGTTAAACAACGGCGTTTTGATGTCGTGATAAAACAGGAAGGTCCAGTTTTGCTCATGCCCTTCCTGCCACCACTGCTGGCGCAGTTCCATGGCTTTCTTACCGTCGTCATCATATTTGGCCACAAAACGCGTACGCATCTGTTGCAGTTGCGGCGCTTCGTCGCCGCCAAAAAACACGGTTTCTCCACCATCTACAATCCAGAATACCTGGTGAAACTTACTGTGCGCCCCGGTGATGGCATATTTGATATAACCATCCAGCACTCCATCGCCATCCAGTAAAACAACCTGGGGTGAGTGTTTCAAACATTCCAGTTCATCGGGTATATAGGAAGGAAATCCTTTCTCGAAGGCATAGTTCAGTTCCTGCTTTTGTATATAGTATTTCGCGGTAGGAAAACTGAGCGTTTTTTCACCGTTCCCGTTCATACCCATGCTCACGCCGCCGGCATGGTCTTTATGCAAATGCGTCAGTAACACCTTTGTTATTTCAGCAGGATTGATACCATGGTCCATGAGGTTTTGATGCAATTGCAATACGCCCTGCTCATTGCGAAACCCAAGACCGGTATCCAGCAGCAGTACATCTTCCGACGTAATCACCACAAACGGTTGCACTTCTACCAGCAAACTGCCCACGGGGCGTTGTTGCAGGTCATCGGCACTGGTATCAAAGGGAACAAATTGTTTTGTTTTGTCAATGGTAAATGACCCTTCGCTGAGTGGAATAATTTTCATGGCGCAAAGGTAAGGCAAACCCTCACCGCAACACCATATGCCTGTCGGCATCAAGGCGAATCAAAATAAACAGCAATACCGTAAAAGTAAGCAGCGAGGTACCGCCATAACTGATCAATGGCAACGGGATACCAATCACCGGCGCCAGACCGATAGTCATACAGATGTTGATGGCAATATGGAAAAAGAACAATGACGCCACCCCATAGGCATAACAGCGGCTGAACACACTTCGCTGCCGTTCGGCAATATGTACGATGCGCAATAGAAGAAAGAGATAAATGGCCAGCACGGCAATACTGCCCAGGAATCCAAAGCCTTCGCCGATAGTACAGAATATAAAGTCCGTGCGCTGTTCGGGCACAAAATCAAAACGCGTTTGCGTGCCTTTCAAAAATCCTTTGCCCAAAAAGCCGCCACTGCCAATGGCAATCTTGCTTTGGCGCACATTGTAATCATCAGTTGTTTTGCCACCACCTTCGCTTCCTTCTGCATTGACCCGTGCATAGGGATTTTCACGGCCAATCAGTGAAAAGATGCGTTCCACATGGTGAGGCTGCAACACTTTGGTAAACAGGAAGGGCACGGCATAAAACACCGTCAACCCACAGGCCAGCCAGATCATTACAATTACGGCAATAAGATTCCGCTTGCGCCGTGCTTTTTTCGCAGCCTGGTAAATGGCTATCACTGCTATCAAGGAGAGGATGAGCAATAGGATATTTTTGTCCAGCAACAACGTAGCCACCACCAGCACGGCCAGTGAAAAACCTACGATGAGGTAACCGGCGGGAAAACCTTCACGAAACATTACGAGGTAGAAGGAAAGGAACACCAGCGCCAAACCTGTTTCTTTCTGTGCTATGGTAAGTAATGCGGGCACCAGCACAATGATGGAAGCAATCAAATGGGAACGTGGCTTGTTAAAATCGGTTTCTACCCGCGAAAGGTATTTGGCCAGGGCCAGGTTCACAAACACTTTGCACAATTCGGCCGGCTGTAACTGAAAGGCGCCAAAACGGATAATGGAATTGGTACCCTTCACAGAAGTATGAAACGGAAATACCAGCAACATCAGCAACAACCCGAAGGCATACCAGATATTGGCCGTGGCGGTGAAGAATTTACTGTCTGTTAATAGTATGAATAAACCGATCAGCAGCGAGGCCGCAAAAAAATACAGCTGCTTGCTATAGTCGGTGCGAAGGGTAAAAAAGCTTTTCAGTACATTGGCCTGCTCATTATAGGTAACCGAAAAGATGCTCATCAACCCGATCGAAACCAGGATCATGTACAACCAGATCAATGTCCAGTCAACACCTTTTGATATGGTGGGGTTTCTCTGCATCATAATACGGATTTACCGGAGTGAATCTTTTGGCACACTGTCCTGCCTGCTCACCGTTGTGGCACGCGGTTGCGTGACAGTGGCAGGCTTCTTTTCTGCAGGTTTAGGTTTGGGTTTGTAAGGTTGCATTATATACTTCCGTATATAATTGCTGTCTTTTGTCCATTCAAACCATTGACGGGCGCGGATACTGTCTTCAATAAACTGCAGCCTGTCCAGGTATTCCGGCATCAGGTTGGCTGCCGCAATACGTTCCACTTCCTTCCATCTTTCGGGCCGCAAGGTATCATTTAAATATTTTTCCATCAACAGCCCCGCAATGGGTGCCGCCCACGTATTACCATAACCGCTGTTTTCTACTACTACGGCCAATGCGATCTTCGGGTTTTCGCGCGGCGCAAATGCTACGAACACACTGTTGTCTTTCAACTGCACCTTGCGGCCATCGATGTAACGATATTTTTCTGCCGTACCTGTTTTGCCGCACACGGCAATACCGGGCAGTCGTGCATTGGACGCCGTTCCCCTGTCCACCACATCCTGCATACCGCTGATTACTTCTTCAAACGCTTCATTGGGAATGCGGGTGAGCACTTCGTGCTTTACACGGAATGGGTTCAGGATGGTGTCCATGGGACTTTCCCCATCAATATCGGCCACAAAATGCGGCGTATAGTAATATCCCTTGTTCGCTATAATACACATGGCGTTGGCCAGCTGCAGCGGCGTGGTCTGCATTTTATCCTGCCCTATGCCCAGTGTAAGGTTGGTGCAGGAATTCCAACTGCCACGATATTCGCGGTTATAGACAGAAGTATCAGGTATCAGGCCGGCGCTTTCACTGGGCAGGTCAACGCCAATGCGTTTGCCCAATCCAAAATCATGCAAATACGAGCGCCACACTTCATACCCCTTTTTAACACCGCGGTATTTGGGATTGTCCACCGTAAGGCGGTACACATGCGCATAATAAGAGTTACAGCTATTGGCTATTGATAACCGGAGATTGGCCGCATGCCCTGGATCACGATGGGTACAGGCCGGCTTGCCATGACCGCAGGCCGTGTAGCGTCCCGAACAGGGATAACCGAAACGGGAAGTAATGATTCCCTCATTCAAAGCCACCAGCGCTCCAATGGGTTTAAACGTAGAGCCCGGCTCATAGTTGCCCTGCACAGCGCGGTTCAGCAAGGGCCCTGCCACATCCAGCGCCAGCCGGCTGTAATTGCGTTGCTTGTTCGGACCGGTAAGGTCATTGGGATTGTAATTGGGACCCGATACCATGGCAATAATGCCGCCCGTGGAAGGATCGATAGCTACAATCGAACCTACCTTATTGCTCATTAATTTTTCAGCCAGTTGCTGTACTTCAATATCAATATGGGTGCGCAGGTTGCGGCCGGCAACGGCAGGTGTATCGTACCGGCCGTTCTCATAGCTGCCCACCAGCCGGTTCCGGTTGTCTTTCAACAAATATTCAATACCACGCTGCCCCATCAGGATGCTCTCGTAATAGGCTTCCAGCCCGCTACGTCCCACGTAGTCGCCCATACGATAATACCCTCCGGAACGCTTGATGATGGCAGAATCGGCCTCGCCGATATACCCCATGATATGCGCTGCTGCATTATAGGGATATACACGAACGGGACGTTCCACCAGCGCAAAGCCGGGAAACTTCCAGATGTTTTCACCCAGTTTGGCATGCAGTTCGGGCGTAAGCAGGTCTTCAAAAATGGAAGGGCGGTATCTGCCGTTTTTATAAATCGCTTCTATCAATCTTTTTCTGTACTCAGCGGTATCTATGCCAAGGATGGAACATAATTCCATCGTGTCGATTCTGGAAGCTTCGGAGGGCGTTACTACCAGGTCGTACATGATGGTATTGTTCAGTATGGCCCTGCCCTTGCGGTCGAAAATAATTCCCCGGTCAGGGTACTTCACTTTCGCAAACACCGCATTGTTCATGGCCATCTGGCGATATTTACCGCTAATGATCTGCAGGTTGAACAGCTGGACCACTATGATAAAAAATATCCCCAGGAAAATCAGGCGAATGATATTGCTTCTTGACTGATTAAATACCGACATACACTATATTGACCACTATATTAACCTCAGATTGCACGGAATTATTTTCAGCGATTGCACAGATTTTACCATTATTTCATGGAATACAAAAATCTGCTTCCATAGTTCAGCTTCCATAGCAGGAGCCAATCGAAAATTTACTACAGATTACGCGGATTATCATCACGTATTCCACGGATTTTACCATTATTCATTCCATCCGCATCCCTCTCCTGTACCACAGAAGACGGCAAAGACGCAGACTGCGTGGCACAGTGCAGCAAAACAGCACTTATGCCGTATTGGTCCTGAACCTTTCCTTCCTGGCAAACAGCAGTTCAATGATCAATATCAGCAATAAACTGATACCTGAAGTAGCCAGCACTTTGCCCAGGAAATACCAGAAAGAACCAAACTGCAGCCATTCCAGGAAAATGAGGTAGCCGTTATGCACCAATGTGAGAATGATTACATAGGTGGCGTATGGTGCAACGCCCATACTGGTAAATGAAGGCGAACGGTAGTTCTGGTCAGCCCCTTCCTGCGGTATGAGCACGCTCACCAGGAAGCCGCGCAGGTACCCGATCAGTGTGCAGGCCGCTGCATGAAGGCCGGGCGTATGAACAAAATAGTCCAGGGTGAGCCCGAACAAAAAACTTACCATCATCATGCTGATGCGCGGCATGTTGAAGGGCAGCCACAAAATATAGAGAAAGTAAAAGTAAGGCACTATAAAGCGGTGCAGCGGTGGTATACTCTCCAGTAGGTATACCTGGATAAGGATAAACAATATGTACCGTATCAAGCTTCGCAGCATAGCGCTCAGTTATTTATTTTGGTAGCGTCTTCCAATGCTTTTTGTTCTTCTCTCATGGTGTTCTCCACTACTGCTACATATTCCAGGTTATAAAAGTTGGTGGCGGTTTTCAACCGCAGGCTCACAAAATTGCTCGATTTGTTATCAATCACTTCAGCCACTGTACCTATAGGTATTCCGGCGGGAAATACGGAAGAATAGTGGCTGGTAACCACAGTGTCGCCAATAGCAACCGGTATGATTTTGGGCACATTGTTCATGATCACATAATTCGGGTCCACGCCGTCCCAGTGCACCGTAAATGCTTCACCGGTTTTCTTGAGCTTGGAGCTGATATGAAACTGCCGGTTGAGCATACTCATCACTACGGCATAATTGCCGCTGGTGCTTACCACCCTGCCCACCACGCCGGCAGGCCCTACTACCCCCATATCCTTGCGCACGCCCTGGTTTTCGCCACGCTCAATGGTAAGCGAGTTATTTTGCATGCTCACTGTATTGTTCACCACCCTGGCCGACCGCCATACGTATTTCTGAACGGCCGTAGTGGTATCGATTTGCAGGGTATCGGTATATACGCGTTGGGAAGTATCCGGCCCCTCGAAATTTTCAGCCAGGCGGTTCCGCAGGGCTTCATTTTCCTTTGCCAGGTCTGCATTGGTTTGTTTCAGCCGGAAGTAATAGGTGATGTTATTGTAATTGCCCCCAAGCCTGCCGGTAATTTCATGTGCAGCCTCATAAAAAACCGCTTCATGAAATTCATTGTACCGGAACAAAATCAACAGGGCCGTAATCTGCAAGAATACGAAGAACAGAAAGTTGAAATACCTTCTTATGAAGAGAAAAATATTACGCACCTGCAGAATAGTTTAATACGTGAGTCGTCTACCCGGTTGCTGTTAACGCATCACGAACGGATAACGATCATAACTCTTTAAAGCAAGTCCTGTACCGCGCACCACACTCTTCAACGGATCATCGGCTACATGCACGGGTAATTTGATTTTCTGGCTGAGTCGTTTGTCGAGACCGCGCAGCAAAGCGCCGCCACCGGTGAGGTAAAGACCGCGGCGATAAATATCTGCAGCCAGCTCCGGAGGCGTCATTTCAAGCGCCTTCAGAATGGCTTCTTCAATCTTGAATATGCTTTTATCCAGCGCTTCTGCGATTTCCTGGTAGCTTACCATTATCTGCTTCGGAATGCCGGTTACCAGGTCGCGGCCATTCACCGGAATATCGTCCGGCGGATTGTCGAGGTCCTTCATGGCAGCGCCGATGTTGATCTTGATTTGTTCTGCCGTGCGTTCACCGATCAGCAGGCTGTGGTAGCGGCGCAGGGCTTCCATGATATCGGCCGTAAATTCGTCACCGGCAATACGGATACTCTGGTCGCACACAATACCGGCCAGGGCAATCACCGTAATACCGGTGGTACCACCACCAATATCTATGATCATGTTACCAACGGGTTCTTCCACATCAATGCCAATACCCAGTGCGGCTGCCATAGGTTCGTGCAAAAGATATACTTCTTTGGCTCCCGCCTGCTCTGCACTGTCGCGCACCGCTCTTTTTTCTACTTCCGTAATGCTGGAAGGAATGCATATCATCATGCGCCAGCTCGGCGGGAACAATGGCTTTTTGGGGTAGATCATCTTGATCATCTCCCGTATCATGAGCTCGGCAGCGTTAAAGTCGGCAATTACACCATCCTTGAGCGGTCGCACGGTGCGAATGCTTTCATGGGTCTTCTCGTGCATCATCAACGCACGCTTACCAACCGCCAATACATTTTTCGGATTATTACGATCCAACGCCACAATACTGGGTTCATTAACTACTACTTCATCGTTATGGATAATGAGGGTATTGGCAGTACCCAGGTCAATCGCGATCTCCTGGGTAAAAAAGTTGAATAGGCCCATTTTAGATGGTCAGATTTTGGATTTGAATATAATGCCTGCAAAATTGTAGCAAATAATCCGAAATAACATGCTTTGGTATTGGGAAATTTTGACTGCCAGCAGGAAAGCTTTCCTGTGTCAGCGCCGCCTTCCCTTTTGTCAGCATGAATTTGCCAATCCTACTAACGTGCATGCGTTTGCTTAATTGTTTTTTTGATCGGCTTTTCTCTGCAAATTTTTTGCCGTCTTTTTTCCTTAGTTGGCAAAGCCCAGTCTGCGTTCCATTTCCGCAGGCAATGCCGGTAATTTTCTCCGTTCTATCAGAAAGCTCGTCAGTCGTGCTATTTCCGAAAAAATATAATGCTTGTCCAGTGCGCCTTTCAGGTAATCTTTTCCGGTGCTGCCGCCCGTTCCTATACGCGTGCCGATCATGCGGTGCACCATGTTCATATGACGATAACGCCAGGTACTTAGTTGTTCGTCGATCTCCAACAAATTATTCAACAATTGGAACGGCAACTGCAATATCGGGTAACCGCGGTACAGCATAATGAACAGCGCCGCCCGGCAGGCACGCGGTGAAAGGCTGCGGCCTCCGCCGGCCGATTGATCGGAAAATACTGCGTCGAAGTATTCCACATTGTTCTTTTCTGCTTCTGCCAGCGAGTTTATGTAAATGCTCCTGTAATCGGACCAGAACGGGGAACCGTCTGCTGCCGCAGCATCGCCCATGATCGGTTTATAGTTTTTCCAGAGTTCAGGCGTGTCCAGGAAAGGCATGCGTTCCAGCCATGCATTCAGCAACTCCAGGAAAGATTTTTCTTTTTCAGCCTCCTTGATGATCGCCACATGCTCGGGACGCAACTGCGAGATGTAATATTCCTGGGCATGCCGCTGCTCGTATTTCAGTCCCAACCTTGCTTCCAGCACCTTGAACTGCCAGCTCTGAAATCCCGATGCCGGACGCAGCATATCGCGGAAATCGAGGAAATCCATGGGCGTCATCGTTTCCAGTACATCAATCTGTTGCACCAGCAGTTTGAGAATGGTCACCGACCGCGACAAACGATGCACCACTGTTTGCAATTCAGGAGAATTGTCGTTCACGGCAGGTTTCTCCATGATGGCTGCCACTGAATTCACTTCATACAACAGTTGCTTGAACCATAGTTCATAAGCCTGGTGGATAATGATAAACAACATTTCATCGTGCGCCGGTTGTTTCCTGCGTTCACTCTCTGGTTGCTGTGCGTTTAGTATTTTATCCAGTTGCAAATAGTCACTGTAATGCATATCCTTACCTTTTAATAGCGATTATTCTTTTGGGTAGCACCTGCTACTGAAATTCATATCCTATATCCCGCCTGTAGTACATTCCTTCAAACGATAACGATTCCAGCACTTTTTTCGATTTGCCGGCTGCACTGTTGATGGTGTCTGAAAAAGAGGTTACGCAAAGTACACGTCCTCCGGCCGTCACCACTTTGCCATTCTCCTGCCTGGTGCCGGCGTGAAACACCAGGCTGTCGGGTTGCTGCGCAGCATCCAGTCCGCGAATAGGGAACCCCTTTTCAAATGAACCCGGGTAGCCGCCGCTTACCGCCATAATGGTGCAGGTAGTGCGCGTATCTTTTTCTATCTGTATTGCGTTCAATGTTCCATTGTGTGTGGCTTCCAGCAGTTCCACCAGGTCGTTTTTGAGACGCGGCATGATCACTTCCGTCTCCGGGTCGCCCAGGCGGCAATTGTATTCAATCACGTAAGGCTCGCCTTTTACCTTGATCAGGCCAAAAAATATAAATCCTTTGTAGTTGATCCCTTCTTTTTCCAGTCCGCTTACCGTGGGCCGGACAATCTTCTCTTCCACCTTTTGCATAAAGGCGGCATCGGCAAAAGGCACCGGGCTTACAGCGCCCATGCCACCGGTGTTCAGGCCGGTATCGCCTTCGCCCACCCGTTTATAATCTTTCGCTTCCGGCAGCAGCACATAATGTTTGCCGTCGGTGAGCACAAACACACTCAGTTCAATGCCTTCCAGGAATTCTTCCACCACCACTTTCTTACCGGCATCGCCAAATTTGCTTTGCTGGATCATGAGCTCAAATTCGGCAATGGCTTCCAGGTGCGATTGGCAGATGAGCACGCCTTTGCCGGCCGCCAGGCCGTCTGCTTTCAACACCACCGGCAGACTGTGTTGCTGCAAATACGGTATGCCTTCTTCATAATTGGAGGCATCAAACTCGCGGTACGCCGCCGTAGGAATGTTGTGCCGCATCATGAATTTCTTGGCAAAGGCTTTACTGCCCTCCAGCTGTGCGCCGTATTGCGAAGGTCCAATCACCATTACCTGTTTCAGGGCAGCATCTTTGGCAAATTCATCTGCTATACCTTTTACCAACGGCTCTTCCGGTCCTACTACTACCATAGCCACCTGCTTCTCCAGCACAAAAGCCTTGATAGCATCGAAATCGGTTACCTTCAGAGGAACGTTTTCACCATGCAGCGCGGTACCGGCATTGCCGGGCGCTATATACAGTTGATCGCATCGGGAACTTTGTGACAGTTTCCAGGCCAGGGCATGTTCGCGGCCACCGGAACCGAGAAGCAAAATATTCATAGTGTTGAGAATGATAAACCGGGGCGAATTTCGGAATTCATGCCGGATTGCCGAATTTTAATTGTACCGCTGCCGTGTGAATAAAATTAATTCCTATTTTACGCTGCTAAACTGCTGCAGCTTTTTTTGAGCATAGCAAGCGAAAAGAAAGGGAAAGGCGCCACCAGGGTGCATGAAGCCAGTATGCAACACTGCTGCTGATGAGAAAACTTGCACGCAACGCCCCTTCGTCTTGCCTGTTTATGTTGAAAATTATGATTGCAAACCAAAAACTCAAGTATGAATCACCCCTCTCCCGTTAAGCACCCGAAAGGTTTATTTGTTCTTTTTTTTACTGAAATGTGGGAGCGTTTCAGTTATTACGGAATGCGCGCCATCCTGGTACTGTATGTCACCAACGGCTTGCTGATGGATGATACCTATGCACAGGACGGTGTGTATGGCAGCTATACCGGGTTGATCTGGCTCACACCCATTTTCGGCGGCTATGTGGCTGACCGTTTCTGGGGCAATCGCCGCTCTATTATTACGGGCGGTTTTTTAATGGCGGCCGGACAGTTTGTGATGTTTATCAGCGCCTCCTTTTATGAAAATATCATGCTGGCGCATACCATCATGTGGGTGGGGCTCGTGCTGCTGATACTGGGTATGGGTTTGTTCAAACCGAATATTTCCACCATGGTAGGGCAGCTCTATCCTGCCGGCGACCGGCGGCTTGATTCTGCCTATACTATTTTCTACATGGGCATCAATCTCGGCGCTTTCATCGGCCCGCTGATCTGCGGCGGCCTCGGCGAATCATATCTCGCTTCGGGGGAACCTGCCCGCGATGCTTTCAAATGGGGATTCTTTGCTGCCGGCATCGCCATGTTGGTAGGAACGCTCACCTTTATCTGGCTTAAGAATAAATACGTGGTGGGTCCGGGTGGCAAGGGACTGGGTATACTACCCAATAAATCAAACGAAGTGGAGCAGGCCGCTACCCCGAAAGAAAAAACAGCCACTTCCCTTACGCAGATAGGCATATGGACGCTGGTAGGCATTGGCGCGGTACTGGCATTCCGGTACCTGGGAGAGATGGACTGGATCGGTTGCTTCATCTTTGGAATTCCCATTGCTATTTCAGGATTGATCATCACCGACAACTCTTTAACGCCTATTGAGCGTGGAAGGGTGATCGTTATATTCATTTCAGCGTTCTTCGTGGTGTTCTTCTGGGCTGCTTTTGAGCAGGCTGGCTCTTCGCTCACCCTGTTTGCCGAACGCAATGTTGACCGTGCTTATAAAATAGACACACAATTGGGCACGGCCGTGCTGGTCATCACCGCGCTTGCCGCGCTGCTGTATTATTTCCTGCAACGCATCATGGAAATACCGGCGGAAATGAAGAGAATATTTGCAGCACTGGCGATCGGTGCGGTGCTGTTCGCTATTTATCATTATATCCAGGGCACGCCCTATTTCAAGGAAGAAATTCCGGCCAGTTGGTTCAATAGTGTCAATAGCATGTGGTTAATTTTAACAGCGCCCGTGCTGGCCCAGATCTGGCAGTGGCTGGGCACCCGGAACATGGAGCCTTCTTCTCCCAAAAAACAGGCGCTTGGTCTGGTATTTCTGGCGCTGGGTTATGTAATCATTGCTTTGGTGGTAAAAGATGTTGCAGGAAGCGTCAGCATGATCTGGCTGCTGGCCCTGTACCTGATGCATACCATTGGCGAACTGTGCCTCTCGCCCATAGGGCTTTCACTGGTAAACAAACTGGCGCCCGCCCGCTTTGCTTCCATACTGATGGGCGTATGGTTTTTGTCCAATGCGGTAGCAAACAAATTTGGCGGTAAACTGGCAGCCCTGTTGCCAAGCAAGGGCGCTACCAATTTTGCCGGTTACCAGATCAATAACCTCTACGATTTTTTTATGCTGTTTGTAGTACTCAGTGGTATTGCCGCTGTCTTACTATTTATACTCAGCTACTGGATGGAAAAAAGAATGGGAACGGTAAAATAACATATACGTAAACAAACTACATCCTCTTTAAACACGCTTATTATTTAAACTGCTCATTATGTCTTCTTCAAAATTCAAGCCCTTTGTACTCCCGGAAGTGAAAATGCCGGAGTTTACCATCAAGTCGGTAGTAACAGGCTCAATATTCGGGATTATATTCGGTGCTTCTACAGTATATCTGGCCCTGCGGGCGGGTCTTACTGTGTCTGCCTCCATTCCTATTGCCGTAATTGCTATTACGCTCAGCCGCCTTTTTCTTCGTACCACCATACTCGAAAACAACATCATTCAAACAACAGGCAGCGCCGGTGAAAGCATTGCTGCCGGTGTAGTGTTTACGCTGCCGGGATTTTTGTTTCTCAGCGACCCCGAAAGCGCCAATTACTTTGAGTATTTCACCATCATGATCCTGGCTATTTTCGGCGGCATTTTGGGAACGTTGATGATGATTCCGCTGCGCCGCTCGCTGATCGTGAAGGAGCACGACACCTTGCCTTACCCGGAAGGCACCGCCTGCGCTTCGGTGCTGAAGGCCGGTGAAAAAGGCGGCAGCTTTGCCAGGACAGCCTTCCTGGGTCTCGGTTTTGCCTTTGGGTATGCATTTCTGCAAAAAATACTGCATGTGATTGCAGAAACGCCGCGCTTCATGACCAGCCAGGCCAATAAACTGCTGCCTTCTGCCCGCATTGCGGGTGAAATCACCCCTGAATACCTGGGCGTTGGTTATATTATTGGTCCCCGCATTGCCGGTGTACTGGTAGCAGGTAGCGTTCTCTGCTGGTTTGTATTCATTCCGCTGCTGGCAACCCTTGTACCGGCGGATATTATCGCCGAACAATTGGTAAAAGTAGGTTACCTGGCCTCCGTAACACAAGCCGGCGGCTCGGCCGGATGGGACCCGGTAACCCACACCTTTGCCGACTATTCCGACGCCATTTACCGGGCCTATGTGCGCCAGATCGGCGCCGGTGCTGTGGCCGCAGGCGGTCTGATCACCCTCATCAAAACATTTCCTACCATTATCGCTTCTTTCAAAGGCAGTGTAGGTTCGCTCAAACAGGGAGGAACCCAACAGGAAGTATTGAGGACCGACAGGGACCTTTCCATGAAAGTGGTAGGATTTGGCAGCCTGGCGCTCATTCTGCTGATTGCCTTACTGCCCCAAATTCCCGGCGAAGGCATCGGCAGCAGGTTGCTGCTCGGTTTGCTGATCGTCATTTTCGGTGCATTTTTCGTAACCGTATCGTCGCGCATTGTAGGTCTTATCGGAAGCTCCAACAACCCCATCAGTGGGATGACCATTGCCACCCTGATGGGCACCTGCCTGGTTTTTATTGCTGTTGGCTGGACGGGCAAGGTATACGAACCGATGGCGCTGGTAGTGGGCGGTATGATTTGTATTGCCGCTGCCAATGCGGGTGCTACCTCACAGGACCTGAAGACCGGTTACCTTGTAGGTGCCACCCCGCGTAACCAGCAGCTGGCACTTTTTGTTGGTGCGATTGTTTCTTCCATTGCTATTGGATTCACCATTACCATCCTTGACCGTCCCACGACTGAAATGGCCGAACAGGGCATCAAACACGCTATTGGTACGCCCACCTTTTCTGCACCGCAGGGAACGCTGATGGCCACTTTGATCAAGGGTATTTTGGGAAGCAATCTCGACTGGCAGTTTGTACTGGTAGGCGCAGCTATTGCCATTATGGTTGAATTATGCGGCATTAAAGCATTGTCATTTGCCATAGGTATTTACCTGCCGCTGGCCACTACGCTGCCCATATTTATCGGAGGCGCCATTCGCGGACTGGTAAACATGCGCAAGGCCAAAAGAGCCGAACCGGCTGCCGAAGAAGAAGAGGATTTGAGTAAAGGCAACCTCTTTGCCACCGGCCTGGTAGCAGGGGGCGCGCTCGCAGGCGTTATAGTGGCGTACCTCATGGCTTTCCAGACCACCAAAGATGCGCTGGGAACGGTTAATCTGGAAGAAGACCTCGTAGAGGGAATGGGCACCAATGCCTATTACTTCCTCGGTGTACTCTTCTTCGCCATTATGGGTTATACCTTATACCGCATTGGTCTGAAAAGAAACGAAGCGTAGGAACTCAGCATAATTTTGAAAGGTTAAAGGGTTGCACCCATTCTCATGCAACCCTTTAACCTTTCAGCTTTTTATACCAATGATCGGTTTTTAATTCATCTTGAACGGCACAATCATCTCAAACACGGGGATGTTCACATAAAAGGTAGTCTTGTTGTGCAGGTTCTCCATCAGGTAAGTGCCGTGCATCTTACCCATTTCACTCCGCAGATTGCAGCCGCTTACATATTGGTAACGTTCTCCCGATTGCAAGGTAGGTTGAACGCCTACCACGCCTTCGCCTTCTACTTCACGGTTACTGCCGTTGCTGTCGGTAATGTACCAATGACGGCGGTGGAGCTTTACAGGAAAATTGTTGCGGTTTTCAATGGTAATACGATACGCAAACATGTATTCACCCGATACCGGGTTGGAGTAGTCCGGCTGGTAAAATGTTTCTACGCTGATTTCAATGCCTTCTGAAATCTTTGATACCATTGCGAAGCGTTTGCAATAAAGATAATCAAATTTACTGCCCTTATACGGGAAAAATTGTTGTATCCGGCCTAATTATTCAATGGGGTACTAATTTTGCGCCACGCTTAACAGGGATATTTTATAGGTTTCCCCTTAGACCGCAAATTTTTAGCGGTTTATTTACGTTGTTAGGCCTGCCTTCATTTAAAACTACATATTATGCAGATCGCTGTTGCAAAAGGAGATGGCATTGGTCCAGAAATAATGGATGCCGTATTGCATATATTCCGCGCCAATAAAGTTCCGCTTGCGTACGAAATGGTGGATATGGGTAAGTGGGTATTCGACAAGGGATATTCCAACGGAATGACCCCGGAAGCCCAACAAACCATTGAAAAGCTGGGCATTCTGTTCAAGGGCCCCATGGAAACGCCCAAAGGGAAAGGCGTGAAAAGCGTGAACGTTACTGCCCGCAAAACCTGGAATACCTACGCCAATAACCGCGTTTTTCAAACCCTCCATGGCGTGGAAACCGTATTCAGCCGGGCCGGTATCCCCATCGACATAACCGTGGTAAGGGAAAATATTGAAGATACCTATGGCGGCATTGAACATATGCTCACCCACGATGTGGCCCTCAGCCGACGGTTCATTACCCGCCCCGGAAGTTTGCAGGTGATCAAATATGCCTTTGAAATGGCGGCGAAAAAAAATGCACGCCGCATCACCTGTGGCCATAAGGCCAATATCATGAAGCTCACGGACGGACTGTTCCTCGAATGCTTTTATGAAGTGGCCAAAGACTACCCGCAACTGAAGGCCGACGACGTGATTGTAGACGATCTCTGCATGAAACTCGTTACGCGTCCCGATACATTCGATGTAATCGTACTTACCAACCTGCAGGGCGATATCGTATCGGACCTCTGCGCCGGCCTGGTAGGCGGACTTGGTTTTGCCCCTTCTGCCAATATCGGCGACCATATCTGCATCTTTGAAGCCGTGCACGGTACAGCGCCCGATATTGCCGGGAAAAATATTGCCAACCCCACTGCCCTGCTGTTGAGCGGTCTCTCCATGCTGCGCCACATCGGGCTGATGGAAAATGCCGCCATCATTGAAAATGCCCTGCTCTATACCCTTGAACAGGGCGTGCGCACCACCGATTTCGGCGACAAAAGCAAACCAGCCCTGAACACCATGCAGTTTGCCGACGCCATTATCGCCAACTTCGGCAAAACGCCGCAACTCAATGCCCGCCCGGTACTGCCCAACATGCCCAAAACAACCACCAGCTTCAAACTGGACAAAAACCCCATGCTGGTGACCAGTGAAATGGAGGAAGAAAAAATTGTGGGCGTGGACATGTTCATAGAAAGCGCCGAGCAACCTGAAGTGATTGCAAAAAAATGCCAGCGGCATGCCGGCGTTAAATTTAACCTGGTGAACATCAGCAACCGCGGCACACAGGTATGGCCTACCGGATCGGTATATACGAACCTGGTAAACCAATACAATGTACGCTTCGAAAGTATTGATAACGAACCGCTCAACCAGCAGGATGTAATAGGTTTATACGTGAGCCTGAGCGGCGATTTCAAGATTTGTTCTTCGGAGTTGCTGAATATGATCGGAGACAGGAAGGTATATAGTCTCGCGCAAGGACAATAAAGTTTTTCAAAGTGGTGAATAGTGAGTAACACGCATACTCACTATTCACCCAAAAAATATTTTATACCCTCTTACTGTTGGTATATCCATTCTTCGCCAGCCACTGCATCACTTTTTCCCGCTGATCGCCCTGGATAATGACCACGTTGTCTTTGGCAGACCCGCCGGTGCCGCAATAGTTTTTCAGTTTCTTGCCCAGGTCTTCCAGGTCATCTGCAGTGCCAATAAAGCCTTCAATGAGAGTAACCGCTTTACCGGCGCGGTGTTTGGTGTCGAGCCGCACTTTGAGTTTTTGTTGCTCAGGAGGTAAAGTTTCTATAGCAGATGCTTCTTCTTCATACCTGAAGTTGGGATCTGTGCTGTATACATACCCCCTCGAATCGGGTTTGTTTTTCTTTGACATAAAGAGAGAAAATTTCAACTATGCAATGACAAACAGCAAACGAAATAGCCGCAAGCATTCTTATCAATTAAAGGCGCTTCCCGGCTTTCATCGGCTTGTCATGAATCATTTCTACACCAATTGTGCTTTTAAACTCAAATCAATACTTGTAGCCTGGTGTATCAACGCACCCACACTGATGAAATCAACACCGGTTTTTGCATAATCCTCCACATTGTCAAGATGAATCCCTCCACTGGCTTCTGTTTCTATCTTTCCCTGAACGTACTGCAATGCCTCGCTGATCTGTTGCGGTGTAAAATTATCCAGCATGATGCGATGTACTTTTCCGGTGGCTGCCGCCCGTTTTACTTCTTCCACATTTCTGGTTTCCACTTCTATGCGCAGATGGGGTTTTACATCCTGCACATAATTCCAGGCAAGGTCTATGGCTTTTTCCAACCCTCCGCAAAAATCAATATGATTATCTTTCAGCATGATCATATCATACAACCCCATCCTGTGGTTCATACCGCCGCCTATCCGCACCGCTTCCTTTTCAAGCAGGCGGAAGTTGGGCGTTGTTTTGCGCGTGTCTAAAATTTTTGAATGATATCCCTGTATGCGGTCCACATACTGACGGGTAAGCGTGGCAATACCACTCATGCGTTGCATGCAATTCAGCACCAACCGCTCGCATTGCAGCAGGGTATGAATATGACCGCTCACTTCAAACGCGATCTCGCCCGGCTGTACAGCCTCCCCATCTTTTTTGAATGCAGAAAAAACAACGGAAGGTTCTTTGTGTCGGAAGATTTTTTCAGCCACTTCCATACCGGCCAGAATGCCGGCTTGTTTCACTTTCAAGACTGCCCTGCCCTTTGCACCGGCAGCGATGCAGCATAGGGAAGAATGATCGCCGTCGCCGATATCTTCCTGCAAGGCTGCTGCTATTAATTTGTCCAGTTGTTCTTCAAAACTCAGCATGCCCCAAAGGTAAGGGATGCACGTTGCAAGTTACCGGCTCACTCATCCATCTTTTCAAACCCCAGTTCCTGCACCACCTGCTGATCACCTTTCTTCTTCATAAAAAACTTGGTGCGGTAGTCACCGTTACGCGTTTGCAACAAACCGATACAAAATTCGGAGCCGTTCTGTTTGCCTTTATGCTTTACTACAAAACCTTTTACTTCGTTGCTGGCAAAAAAATCTTTCAGGATCATTTCTGCCTGACTTTTGCTGTAATTATCACTCTTGCCCGGCAATGAAATGTCTACCCGCGAATCGAAATATTTCGACAACTGGGAAGCATTTCCCTTACGCATGGCAGTTACCACATCGTCAATGGAATAGCGCGGCGTAAACGATACCAGGAAAAGCGAGAACACCAGTGTCGCAAATCCCAGGCGCTGTTTCATATACTGCTTGTTTTTGTTTGTTTGCCTTGTGGTCGCTAAAAACATGCCAATTTGCCATTTAATAGTAAAAATACGCTTAACGTAGTATTGCATTAACTTTGCGCCCTGATTCAAAACAAACATAACCACATTGTTGTATGCAATCTACCAAAGCTATCTTAATTATCATGGATGGATGGGGGCTCGGGCCGGTAAAATCAGCCGATGCCATTCAAAACGCCAATGTTCCCTTTGTCAGTTCCCTCTACTCCCAATACCCCCATACTACCCTCGTTACCTGGGGTGAACAGGTGGGATTGCCGGAAGGACAAATGGGCAATAGCGAAGTGGGCCATCTCAACCTCGGCGCCGGTCGCATCGTGTACCAGGAACTGCAACGCATCAATGTGGCTATCCGCGACGGCTCCTTTTTTACCAATAACGCATTATTGCGCGCAATTCGCACAGCCAAAGAAAAAAATAAAGCCCTGCACCTGATGGGACTGGTAAGCGATGGCGGCGTGCATTCTCATACCAATCACCTCAAAGCCATCACTACCCTTTGCGCCCGCGAAGGACTGCAACAGGTATTTGTACATGCCTTCACCGACGGCCGCGATACGGATCCCAAAAGTGGTCTTAACTACGTAAAAGACCTGCAGCAACACCTCAACAGCTCAACCGGCAAAATTGCCAGTGTAAGCGGACGTTACTACGCTATGGACCGCGACAAACGCTGGGAACGCGTGAAGCTCGCCTACGATGCACTGGTGCTTGGTAAAGGCGAAAAAGCTACCGATGCCGTTGCAGCCATCGAAAAATCCTACGCCGAAAACATCACCGACGAATTCATCAAACCCACCGTCATCATTGCTGAAGACCAGCAACCGCTGGCCACCATCAGGGAAGAAGATGTGGTGATCTGTTTTAATTTCCGTACCGACCGGTGCCGGGAAATTACAGAAGTGCTTACGCAGACAGCTAAACCTGAATTTGATATGTCGCCCCTGAAGCTGGACTATACCACCATGACGGAATACGACAAAACATTCAGGAACGTACACGTGATCTTTGAAAACGATAACCTCAACAATACCCTCGGAGAAATTCTTGCAAAGCATGGTAAGAAGCAAATCCGTATTGCCGAAACAGAAAAGTATCCGCACGTAACTTTCTTTTTCAGCGGCGGCCGCGAACTGCCTTTCGAAGGAGAAGAGCGCATACTCATTCCCTCGCCCAAGGTAGCTACCTATGATCTGAAACCTGAAATGAGCGCCTTTGAAGTAACCGACGCAATTGTGCCCCAGATAGAAAAAGAAACAGCTGATTTCATTTGTCTCAACTACGCCAATGCAGATATGGTTGGCCATACCGGCGTTTTTGCCGCAGGCATCAAGGCTGCTGAAACCGTTGACCAGTGTGTTCAGCGCGTAGTGACGGCAGCGCTTGCGCACGGCTATTGCGTTTTTCTTACTGCCGACCATGGCAATGCCGATTATATGATCAATGAAGACGGCTCTCCGAACACCGCACATACTAAAAATCCCGTTCCGTTGTTTATAATAGATAAAGAATGGAAAGGGACCGTGAAACCGGGCAAACTGGCCGACATCGCCCCCACCATTCTCACGATGATGGGGTTGCCTGTACCCCCGGAAATGACAGGCGATGTGTTAATTTAGCCCTGTAATGAACACCATAAAACGATCTGTGCCGGCATGGCTGCTGTTATCATTGCTCAGCGTGCCGCTCGTATTGTTTCTGTACCGCCAGGTACAGCAGGTCGTCGTGCGTCATGAAATGAAGGAAAAACTACACAACGGCAAAAAAGATCGTTCTTCCCTGCAAACCATCCGGCTGGCGGCCCATGAGGTGTACTGGTACGAAGAAAACCGGGAAATCATTGTTAACAACACCCTCTTCGACGTACTATCGTCGAAGCCTGTAGAAGGCACCGACTCTGTTGAATTCACCGGTCTGTTCGACTATAAGGAAACAGACATTGTGTTCAAGATAAACCGGATGGTGCAGCAACGCAGCAAAAACGATCCGCTTGACCAACTGATGGTGCAGGCCATGTGCCTGTTGTGCATTCCTTTGCAGCAGGAAATCAGCATCTGCCACACCTGTGGTGAAGCAGACAGGTATTATAATCCTTTTATCATTGCCGCACTGCCTGCGGCTGACCTCCCGGTACCTGCTCCTCCACCCTGGGAACTTTTCCTGTAGTACGATTATTCCCTTGAAGTAAAAAAGTAACTGCAAAGCGCATTGCTGCAGCACGCCCATGCATGTGCATGGTGGAGCAACAACTGCCGGAACTTAATTAGGGCTATTGCCATTGAAAGGGCAGGTGTTGCAACTGTGCAACAGGCACGCAGCATCAGCGCAGCGTGCGCATAGTACCCCGGAAGGCACTGATAGCTGCTACCTGAATGGAAGCCGCATCAGATGCATTGTTCATTGCAGTTACATTCGTGTACTGTTACGCATAAGCGAACTGAATCGCCATGCTGTAACATTAATACCCTAATCCAATTAACTATGAGGAAAAGTTTTATACTCTTTTCCTCCATGCTGGTATTGGCTGCGCATGTGCATGGCCGGCAACAGCAGGAGGATACACTATACAAAGAACTGCACGAAGTCATTTTCTCAGTGAACAAATGGGAACAGAAATTAAATGAGGTTCCCAATAAGATTCACAAGATCAACCTGCAGGCAGCTCAAATTCAGAACCCGCAAACAACAGCTGATCTGCTGGCAATGACGGGAAATGTATTTGTACAGAAAAGCCAGCTGGGTGGTGGTAGTCCCATGATCCGTGGTTTTGCCACCAACCGCGTATTGCTGGTGGTAGACGGCGTACGCATGAACAACGCCATATACCGCAGCGGCAATTTGCAGAATGTGATTTCGATTGACGCCCTCTCGCTGGAAAATGCAGAGGTTATTTTCGGTCCGGGCAGTCTGATATACGGCAGCGATGCCATAGGTGGGGTGATGGACTTTCATACCCTGCAACCGCGCCTGGCAAAAGACAACAACCTGCTGGTAAAAGGAAGCGCCTTTGCGCGTTATTCCACTGCCAATAAGGAGAACACCCTGCATGCAGACCTGAATCTCGGAGGGAAAAAACTGTCGTGGACAGGCGCCGTTACCTACAGCAAATTCGACGATCTGAAAATGGGTAAGAATGGCGGACAGGACAGCTACCTGCGCCCTGAATATGTAGTGCGGCGAAACAATGCAGATGAAATTGTTCCCAATTCCGATCCGCGTGTACAGCGCTTCAGTGGCTATGATCAGTTGAACGTAATCCAGAAATTACGGTATCGACCGTCCGAAAACTGGGACCTTCAGTATGCCTTCACCTATGCCGGCACCGGCGATGCGCCGCGTTACGACCGCCTGATACAATACCGCAGTGGCGCGCTTCGCTATGCCGAATGGCACTACGGACCCATGCTGTGGCGTATGCACAATTTACAGGTGGCTCATTCCGGCAAAAATGCCTTGTACGACGAAGCACGATGGACAATAGCGTACCAGAATTATGAAGAAAGCCGCATTGACAGAGCGCGCAATAACAACAAACGCAATACGCAAATAGAAAAAGTGGATGCCATCAGCTTCAATTGGGATGCCTCCCGGGTAACCGGTAACGGAACCTTGTTTTACGGCGTTGAATACGTGCACAACAAGGTTGGCTCCATAGGTTTTTCAACCGATATCAGCAACGGCGACGTTAACCCTGCAAACAGCCGCTATCCCGACGGCAGCACCTGGAGCACTGCGGGTATTTATGGGAGTTATAAAATTAACCTGCACGAAAAACTGACCCTGACCACCGGCCTGCGCTATAGCTACAATACGCTTGACGCCACGTTCAGCAAGGATTTTTTAGAATTTCCCTACGAAAAAGCCAGGCTGAACGATGGTGCATTGACCGGCAATGCAGGCTTCGTATTCCGTCCCACGGATACCTGGCAGCTGAACGGAAATATTTCAACCGGCTATCGCATGCCCAATGTGGACGATATCGGAAAACTGTTCGAAAGTGAACCGGGAAATGTGATGGTGCCCAATCCTGATCTCAAACCGGAATATGCCTGGAATTTTGAAGTGGGTATTGTAAAAAATGTTCCCAATAAATTCAGGGTGGAGCTCAATGGCTTTCATACCATCCTCACAGACGCCATCGTGCGCAGGCCAACTACTTTCAACGGCCAGGACAGCATTGAATTCCATGACCAACTCAGCCGGGTGGAAGCATTGCAGAATGTAGCGAAGGCTACTGTATGGGGATTGCAGGCCAGCGTGCGCATCTACCTTGCAAAGTATCTTTCGCTGGAAACTCATGCCAACTGGATCAGCGGCAAGGAAACCGACGATGAAAATGATGTGCAGGTGCCCTTGCGCCACGCGCCTCCTTTTTATGGCACCACCTATCTGCGTTACCAGCGGGGCAAGCTGAAAGCAGAAGCATCTGCTGTATACAATGGTACTATTGAAAATGAGGACCTGGCGCCCTCCGAACAAAGTAAAGCGGATATGTACGCCAAAGATGACAAAGGCAGGCCCTATTCACCGGGATGGTATACGCTGAACCTGAAGGTTTCATACGCATTGCTGCAGTACGTAACGCTTACGGCCGGCTGGGAAAATATTACCGACCAGCGCTATCGCCCTTATTCATCGGGCATCGTGGCGCCGGGCAGCAATTTCATTGGTTCTATACGCGTAAACTTTTAACACTGCATGATGGATATTAAAGAGGTTGCTAAGAAGACAAGATGGCACAGGAAGATTCACCGCATCGTGGGCTCCTGTGCCCTTGTTTTTTTCCTGTTGGTTGCAGTAACCGGATTATTACTGGCATGGAAAAAAAATTCCAACGGGTACCTGCAGGCTAAAAACCACCAGGGCACCACCACAGATATGAGCCAATGGCTTTCTTTAGACACACTCACCAGGAGCGCTATACTGGCACTGCAGGATTCTGTATCACCGGACATTTCAACAGAGCTTGACAGAATTGATGTGCGGCCCGACAAGGGAATGATAAAATTTACTTTTACCGATCACTATTGGGGCGTACAGGTAGATGCGGCAACTGCCGCAGTGCTGCATATAGAAAGAAGACGCGCAGATTTTATTGAACAACTGCATGATGGTTCCCTTATCGACAAACTGATTGGTAACGACAACGGCATAGTCAAACTTTCCTACAGCACCATTACAGCCATCAGTTTGCTGCTGCTGACCATTACAGGATTCTGGCTCTGGTACAATCCGAAAAGGATCCGGAAAAAGAAACAACTGCAGCAGGGAAGCCAAAGCGACTGGTAAAAAAACCTATGTGATTGGCAATGCCCCCAATTGCATAGGCTTTTGTTATTTCAACAACATCACAGCATACAGGATTGCCCACAAAAAAGTGAGATAACTCCAGAACCTGCAGCTGCCTTCAAAGAATTTTTCTTTCTCGGGGTTTAAGAAATGGATATAGAGTTCAGAAGAAGTGTTGATACGTGCGGTTTGAATGCTGGCATAGAACAACAAGGCAGCAGCCACCATAAAATGAAATCCGTGCAATACGATCAAAGCGCCGCTTAATGTAAGCACCGGCGATTCCGGCATTGCAAATACTTTCTTCCAGCCGATGTATTGCAGTGTAAGAAAAAGCCATCCGGCAATATTTACGGCAAGCAGGGCCAGGCGAAAGCTTCTGTGATCGTCCTGTTGTTTATACCGGTGCACCTGTTGCAGCAACGGCAACGCACACAAGAGCGCAATGGTACTTAAACCAAGCTCCCTGGGTAGCTGGGCATGTATCGTATGCATCAGTGGGGCCGATAAGATCAGCTTGATCACAATCGGTACAAACATCATCAGAATAAAAGCCATCATCACAATGAAGTGCGTGCTTCCCCTCGATTGCTGCGGCGGATAACGCCTTGCCTCACGATGTGTTTTATGAAAAGGTTTCATCCATCCTTTTTCTTACCCGGTAAAAAAATTATGCCGTTGTAACCGGCCTTTGTGATGGAGTTTGCACCGGCTCTGTTTGCGGTATAAAATCCCGGTCGTCTTTGCTGTAATCATACGCCCAGCGATGTACTTCCGGAATTTCACCCGGCCAGTTGCCATGGCCCGGATGGATGGGCGTAGTCCATTCAAGCGTATTTGCCTGCCAGGGATTGGGTGTAGTTACCTTTCTGCCCTTGTACATAGAATAGAAATAGTTGAACACAAACAAGAGCTGCACCGCAAATACAACAATGGCCACCACAGAAATAAACTGGTTGAGCCCCTCGAATTGATTGAATGAAGACCATTGGGTATAATCAAAATATCTCCGCGGCATACCGGCCATGCCCTGGTAATGCATGGGCCAGAAGATCAGGTAGGCGCCCACCAACGTAACCCAGAAGTGAATAAACGCCATCGTATTGTTCAGGTACCGGCCAAACATTTTCGGATACCAGTGATACACGCCGGCAAACATGCCAAACATGGCCGCAACACCCATTACCAGGTGAAAATGCGCAATCACAAAATAGGTATCGTGCACATGCATGTCGATGGTTGAATTGCCCAGCCATATGCCCGTAAGCCCCCCGGAAATGAACAGGCTTACAAACCCGATGCTGAACAGCATGGCAGGCGTAAAGCGAATATTACCCCGCCACAAAGTAGCCAGCCAGTTGAATGCCTTGATAGCCGAAGGCACGGCTATCAGCAGCGTGAGCAGAACAAATACAGACCCGAGGAATGGATTCATTCCCGACACAAACATATGGTGCGCCCATACCAGGAATGATAGAATAACGATTGCCGCCATTGACCCTATCATTGCCATATAACCGAAAATAGGTTTCCTGGCATTGACGCTGATCACTTCCGACACTATTCCCATGGCCGGCAACACTACAATGTACACTTCGGGGTGACCCAGGAACCAAAAAAGATGTTGGTACAAAATGGGACTGCCGCCCACGTAGGGCAGTGCGCTCTGCGTTGATGACAGGTAAATTTCGGACAGGTAAAAACTGGTGCCTCCATGCCGGTCGAACAGCAGCAATACAAATCCCGACAGCAATACCGGGAAAGACAACAAGCCTACAACGGCGGTAAATAACAGTGCCCACACTGTAAGAGGCAGCCGGGTCATATGCATGCCTTTGGTGCGCAGGTTCAGCGTGGTGGTAATGTAGTTGAGCCCTCCCATGAGCGTGCTCACCACAAACAGGGCCAGACTGATAAGCCAAAGGTCCAGGCCCAGCTTTGATCCCGCCAGGGCATCGCCCAGCGCACTGAGTGGCGGATAGGCCGTCCAGCCGCCGCTGGCCGGTCCGGTCTGCACAAACAGGGAAGACAGCATTACCACACTGGAGAGGAAAAAGAACCAATAAGACAACATGTTTACAAAGGGAGACGCCATGTCCCTGGCGCCGATTTGCAGCGGGATCAGGAAATTGGCAAAGGTGCCGCTTAGCCCGGCCGTTAGTACAAAAAACACCATGATGGTGCCATGCATGGTTACCATAGCGTAATAGGTATCGGTCTTGATGGTGCCACCGGTGGCCCAGCGGCCGAAGATATTTTCCAGTATCGGAAAGGATTCACCCGGATACCCTAATTGCAAACGAAACACCACCGAAAAAAGACCGCCAATGATGGCCCATATGATACCTGTAAAAAGGTATTGTTTGGCGATCATTTTGTGGTCCTGGCTGAAAATGTATTTGGTGATGAAGGATTCCTTATGATGGCCATGATGACCGTTTCCATCTGTAAAGGGTGCGGCAGATACTTCCGCGCTTCTTTCCATCTCCGGGTTTGCCATGTTCACTGTTTTTTACCTGTTAGCGTGTAGAGGAAAATGCACAAACAGCATCATGTCGGGCAGAAGCTAACCTCACCTCAGGACATGCTTTTCCAATTGCTGTGTTTTTCCGGGAAAACGATTGCTGATCATACCGCAAAGCAGCAAAATCTACACCACCGGAACAGACCAGTTTATAGCGCAGCGTTGGAGGCGGGGCTATTCTTAAAACCTGCAGTTTACCAGTCAGCATGCGCAACCGGGAAATAGGGCAGCTTATCGTTCTTTACATGCCCGAAGAAAAAAATTGAAAATCAACGAAAGAGAATTTGCCGGCGCTATTCCTGTTCCGGGAGCTATGTCATGGGAGTACCACCGCTCCGGTACCTTGCCCGGAAATCGCCCTTTTTTTGATCACTTTTTTTATCGGGAGAGCAGCTTTTGCATGCAAAAATTGTCTAAATTACAGGGCAACCAAACGGTTAATATGACCGAAGAAGCCATTTTACAAGGCTGTTTACACAACGAAGCGACTGCCCAGCGGGAATTATACAACCGGTTTAGTCCCAAAATGCTGTCCGTGTGTTACAGGTTTGCCCACAACCGGGAAGATGCCGAAGATATGCTCCAGGAGGGCTTTATCAAGGTATTTTCCCAGATTCACACCTTTCAAAACAAAGGTGCTTTTGAGGGTTGGATACGGCGAATCATTGTTCACACATGTATCAACCATCTCAAGAAAAATAAGAAGTTCAACGAAAGCGTAGATATCATTCACGCTACAACCCTGCAGGTTCGTGAAGAATCGGTGCCCTCGATCATACAGGCAAAACAGGTAGTGGAATGCATACGCATTTTGCCAATCGGCTACCGGACTGTGCTTAACCTCTATGCCATTGAAGGCTACTCGCACAAAGAGATAGCTGAAATGCTCGACATCGAAGAGAGCACAAGCCGGTCTCAATATACCAGGGCCAAACAGATGCTGGAAGATATCCTGATCAAAAAGAAAATTATTCAGCAACGGTCCAAAGAGAAAATCAGCTGGCTCGGAATTGCGGCGGGACAATAATGTGCATACCCTGCTGACCTGAAACCACGTATCAACGGAAATAATATACCCTGTGAAAGCTATCACAACCCGTACAAACGCTAGCAATATGGAGCGAGACTTTTACAACGAGGATATTGAACAGTTGATCAAACAAAAAGCTGACCAATATAAAATGTACCCTTCCGACAAAGTGTGGAAAGGGATACACCGAACGCTTCATCCCCAAAGAAAATGGTACTGGCTCAGCTTTCTGCTTTTCCTCGCCACAATCAGTTACTACACCATCAAAGACTGGATCGCTCCTTCCGGCGAACAAACTGCTACTGACCTGAATAAACCGGCTGAACAGCAACCGGCAACCAGCCACAACGATGATCAACAGACCGCTGTGATCATTCCGTTTATTACACCGGCGCCCGAACAGCCGGGCAACGGCCCGGTGGCTTCCCGTATAGCTGATGCCGGCACAAATGTTCGCGGTCCGGAAAATGCGTTGGTTGCAACAGCATCACCCGAAGCTCCTGCAGCCGGTGATAATATCAATGCCTCCGCTGGTCATGAAACTCCGGTAATTGATATGGCTACCAGGCAACGGATTGAAAATATTTCGCATAAGGCATACAGTAACATCACCCTTTTACAGGCAGTTCCACAACAGTTTACCATCACTGCAGGCAACCGCTTGCCGGTTACCAGTTTAACACAGGTACAGGAAGAAGATGCGGCCGCTGATGCCGATCGCGCACGCATCAACTGGCTCCACGAAACGGCAGCTTATGAACTGACTATGCCCCGGGCTAAACGCCTCAGCTGGCAACTGTCCTTCTCTCCCACGATGAACTACCGCAAACTGGAAGGCAGCAGGTATGCACGCCTCCGGTCTGATGTGAAGAATATACCGATTGCCTTCAACATAGAAGGCGACCCGGACAACCTCGTGAACCATAAGCCGGCGCTGGGCTTTGAACTGGGTTCTCATTTTCTGTATAGCATAAGCAAACGCGTTACCCTGCGTGCCGGCCTGCAGTTCAACTATTCCCGCTACGATATACAGGCTTATAGTTCCAATACTACCGAGCGTGCTACAATAGCGCTGAATAACTATTATGGCGTTACCACCGACAGCATTACCAACTACACCAACCTGCGCAATTTTGGTGGTGATGCCGCACAGGACCTGCGCAACCAGTATTTCCAGCTTTCTGCGCCCATAGGATTGGAACTGCGCCTGCTGGGCAACAGCAAGGTTCAGGTAGGCGTGGCAGGCACTGTACAACCAACCTATCTGCTTAACCGGAATACCTATCTCATTACCACCGATTACAAGAATTATACACAACAACCTTCGCTCGTGAGAAGGTGGAACCTGAACACCAGCGCCGAAGCGTTCATTGCTTATACCACCGGCGACCTGAAATGGCAGGTAGGCCCGCAATTCCGCTACCAGGTGTTGTCCAGCTATGTTAGAAGATACCCCATTGCTGAACACCTGATGGAGTTCGGTATCAAGATCGGGGTGGCCAAAACCATTCATTGATGGGTGCATACACGCTGTCCTATCTGCCTGGCAACGCACACCTGGCAATCAAAACGCTCTGTTGAATAATGAATAGTAAATGGGAAGTAGTTATTAATTTTACCGGATGAAGCATCCCATCCTCCTGGTTTTTTTGTTATTGCTTGGCATCGTATCGTGCAAGGAAGGAACCAAAACGCCGGCCGCAACGCCACAAGATGTCAATACCGATTCACTTGCCTCCCATCTTCCTGTTATTGAATTTTTGCAAAACGATATTCGACAGGTCGATTCCTTTGCCAGCGGCATCCTGAAGAAAACCACTGCTCCGCGCAAAAAAGATTCTGCCTATATCAGCCCGGAAGCGTTTCACCGCCTGGCTGATCAGTTCCTGTTAAGCGAACTGGACAGCAATTTTTTCAGAAAAAACTTTAAGGAAACTTCGCTGATGGACGAGTCGTCGGGCCTTATCAACTTCATTTACACGGCTACCACTCCCGAAACTTCGCTTCGCCAGGTAATTGTGTATATACAACCCTCTTCGGTGGAAGACGACAAGATAGACCGGATTTACATGGAAACGGAAATGAACCGCAACGACACCATCATTGAAAAGAAGTACAACTGGAAAATGGGGAAATATTTCTATGTGCTCACCATGAAGCAGCCCAGGAATGGTACGCCGGTTACTACCATGGAAAAAGTGATCTGGGACCCGCGCTATTTTGCTGAATAACAAGCATAGGGAAGAATTTGTGCAATGAAAGGGCCGGCAGTATATAGCCAACATTTAACGGCGTAGGGTGTTTTAATACGCGAATACGTACGAATTTTGGCCATGTAACGCCAATTTGCTAACATTCGCGCCCATTGTGATTGCATGACCAGCCAGGAATTTCAACATATTGCACCCAGCATACCCCAGGAGCCGGGTATTTATAAGTATTTCGACGAAAAGGGGACTTTACTGTACGTGGGCAAAGCCAAAAACCTGCGCAAGCGGGTAAGTTCTTATTTTTCCAAAACCTTTACTTCCTACAAAACGCACGAACTGGTGCAACGCATCCGGCGCATCGAGTTCACCATTGTTGACTCCGAACAGGATGCCTTTCTGCTGGAAAACAACCTGATCAAACAATTTCAGCCCAAGTACAATATCAACCTGAAAGACGACAAAACATATCCCTATATCGTCTTTCGCAATGAACCATTTCCCCGTGTATTTCTCACCAGGCGCAAGATAGACGACGGGTCAGAATACATCGGTCCGTTTACTTCGGTGGCCCGTGTGCGCGAACTGCTGGATTTTGTACGCAGCACCATCCAGTTGAGGACCTGCAAACTGAACCTTACGCCCAACAATATCAGCAAGGGTAAATTCAAGGTGTGCCTCGAATACCATCTCGGTAATTGCAAAGGTCCCTGCGAAGGCAAACAATCGGAAGAAGATTATCGCGAAGGCTTGTTGCAGGTGAAGAACATCCTCAAAGGCAACCTGCGCCCGGTGATACAGCATTTCAAAAAAGAAATGAAAGCAGCTGCCGAACAACTGGCATTTGAGAAAGCGGCCGCTATCAAGAAGAAAATAGATCACCTGGAACAATATGAAGCACGCTCTGTGATTGTGAGCAACCGGCATATCAATGCCGATGTGTTTGCGGTAATGCTGGAAGACAACCAGGCTTTTGTTACTTATCTCATGGTGCAGAATGGCACCATTGTGCAAACAGATTCTTCGCAATGGGAAACCCACCTGGGCGAAACGATAGAAGAAGTATTGTCCTTTGCCATTGCGCAAATCCGTTCCACTTTCAACAGCACCTCTGCTGAAATTGTAGTGCCGTTCCCCATCGAATACGAAGAAGCAGGGGTGGTCATTACTGTGCCTAAAGGCGGCGACAGAAAAAAACTGCTCGATCTGGCCGAGAAAAACATCAACTATTTCCGGGAAGAGATTCGCAAAAAGAAAATGCTGCACCTGGAAAGCGCCGGCGCCAAAGAGCCGGCACTGGTGCTGCAACGGCTGCAGCAGGACCTGCAGTTGCCGCAATTACCTGAAAACATTGAATGCTTTGACAATTCAAATTTCCAGGGAAGCTTTCCGGTATCCGCCATGGTTAGTTTCAAAAATGGTGTGCCCAGTAAAAAAGATTACCGGCATTTCAACGTAAAAACCGTTACAGGCATCAACGACTTTGCCACAATGAAAGAAGTGGTATACCGAAGGTATAAACGATTACTGGAAGAAAACAAACCATTGCCGCAACTCGTGATTATCGATGGAGGAAAGGGACAATTAAGTGCGGCTATGGAAAGCATTCATGAACTGGGACTGCAGGGGAAAATGACAGTAGTAGGATTGGCAAAAAACGAAGAAGAAATATTTTTCCCGGGCGATACAGAAGCAGTGAAACTGCCTTACCAGGGCGAAAGCCTGCGACTCATCCGCCGCATACGCGATGAAGTGCACCGCTTCGGTATTACATTTCACAGGAAGAAAAGAAGTGCAGGGACATTCAGGAATGAACTGGAAAACATCAAGGGTATTGGAAAGAACACCATCGATATACTGCTCAAGGAATTTAAATCAGTACAACGTATAAAAAATCTCCGCGAACAGGAACTCGCAGAAAAGATCGGGCCGGCAAAAGCAAAACTGATCAAACAATATTTTGAAGAAGAAAATGTGTAAGAACGTGAAAGTTAATGAGGTCAGAAAAAGAAACTGATTAAAAAGAAAAGGGGCCCGGATGGAAATCCAGCCCCGTTTTTAAAATCCAATATCCTATGAAAAACCATTGTAAAAATAGTGAATCAAACCCACATAACAATACCTGAATATGGGTATTTTAAAAAAATAATTGTGTTGTGTAAAAGCAAGTTGCTTCATAATGAATTTGTTACAAAAGAAAATAAAAAAACAAGGGCATCGTAGTTTTACGATGCCCTTGTTTTATATGTTGGAAACTGCTTTTTAGTATTCCCAGAGATCCTGCTCGTAATTGAAGATTTTCTCTTTGATATTTTCTCCTTCGAGCAGTGCAAGGATCGGGTCTTTTATGTATTGCTTGATGAACTCATCGTTCGGGTTGTTGATGGTAGACTTGATGATGCGGCTCGCGAACATGCGGCTTTCAAACAATTCTTCCCAGCTCATTCTTGCGCCATAGTTCTTGCCGTTATACACTTCGTGTTTGGCAAAGATGGGGCGAAGATCGGGATAGTATACCCAGAACAGCGGTGTTACGTCACGGTAAGAACCGTCGTCGTTATAAATTGTTTTGAGCGGTGCAATGCCGAGTATGCGGACATGCATCCTGGACGATTCCTTGTCGAATATCCAGTCTTCCTTGATCCAGAACTTCTGAACGTTTTCAGGGTTGAATTCATCCACGATGGTAGTGTCTTTCATATAACCTTTGGAACCATCCGGGTCGCGTTCCATATCAGGCACCTGGATGGTGCGCGGAGCGCCTACCAGTTTTATCACTATCTCGTCCCAGCTCAGGGGAGTGGTAAAACGGTCGTCGGTGGGAGCAAAGGCAGTCACACTATCGTGTTTGATAGCATTCAGGAGAATGTAGATGAAACGCTGGTTACCCATATCGCCTTCTGCTTTGTACACAAAAGGAAGGTTCATTTTTTCGCGTACATCTATTTCTCTCCAAACCCGGTGCATATAAACAGCATCATCTTCGCGAATGTGCTCGTAAGCCAGCGGAAGCCTGTCTTTTACCAGGTTACGCTCGATGGCATTGTCCGGACGCAACGACCTCTTGATCGGCGGAATATCCAGCTTGGGTTGTGGGGGGGCAGGTTTTGCCGTGTCTGCTACCGGGGGAGGAGCAACTTCGCCAGGGTTGGCGGTTTCACTATTCACCGCAGTAGCAGTTTTTTTAGCAGTAGTAGTAGTCCGCTTGGTGGTCTTGCGCACCGTTTTTTTCGTTTGCGCACTCACGTCAGGAGCAGCCATAGCCAGCACTGCCACTAGCAAACACAATTTGATGATGCGGTTCTTCATTGTTCCCTATTTAATTAATTTAATGCTTATCTCAGGTTAAACTTCATCGGCGAAATTTCACGCTGTTTACCACCAGGACCCGATACAATGATCTGGTCGAAGAACACTGTGGTTCCAGGTCCGGCCCTGTTGATCAGGGCACCAGCCTGACCAGACCAGCGGTTACCCTGGTTGGTTTCTTCAGAGTAAATGGTGATGGGTCCGCCAACTGCACCTACTTTGTAGCTTACTACTTTGTAGGGATATTCAAATTCAGAATCTTCCAGTCTTGCTATAATGCCACCGATAGCTTTGAATTCAGCAGCCGACATGGTACCGCCTTTCTTGGTACCTACAAAACCTGTAGGCGGAGGCAGGAATTTCACGCGGATGGGGAATTCATACGGCTTTCCGTCGGCCCGTACAATGATCTTGGCATCGCCGGGTTTGGTCGGAGTAGCTTCGTATCGGTCGCCACCTTTTTTGGTGATCGTACCATTGGTGAATGAAACCTGTACTTTTTCGCTGCCCACGCTACCACCGGAGATGGTAATGGGGTTGGCAACGTCCATGTACATTACGTTCATTTTTTCCAGGAATACAGAGGCTCCTGAAGGAACGCCAACGGTATATTTTACAATTTCATTCTTTTCAGCTACAGTACCATCAGGCTTTACATATTTGATTTTTACTGCCACGCTTTTTTCACCAGCGCTACCGGCAGTGGTTTTGTAAATAGCCTTACCACCAGTCAGGGGAATAAGTTGTCCGTTAATGGTGATTTCAGGTTTGGCAGCTGCACTGAAGGCGCCTACACCTGCAGTGATTTCTATATTGTCGCCAGGCATGGCATAGGTAGTGTTGGCCTGAGCGATTGCTTCAAATTCGTCGTACACAATTTTTACTTCACCGATCTTGCCGTGCAGGTAGTCGATCATCTGGGCTTCAGCGTTCTTTACGTCGTTCTGAAATTTGCTCAGGATGGTCAACGCTGCCACGGTGGGCGTCATATGGAAGTAGTTGATGGTCCAACCCTTGTGGTCGTTGCTGTATTCTTTACCACTTTGGCTCTTGGGAACTGTCATATCGATCGGCAGCGACTTTTCCAATTGGGCAATGTCCTGCTTCAATTGTTCCTGCAAAGTGGGATTGTCAGCAAATTCATTCGGGTCAAGTACCGAAATCAGGTCTTTCTTGAATTTAGCCAGTTTGTCGTACAGTTCCTTTCCTTTGCCTTCTTTGTCCATCAGGCGCGTGGGGGCATCAAGGTTATCTTCTGCGTAGTGTTCTACTCCATCCTTTACCTCAAGCTTGGAAGCTTTTTTCATTTCCTGCTTGAGATTTTCAAGGTAGTTGTACAAATCAGCAGACATCTGCTTTACCTTATCTGCTTTGGGCGCCCATAAAGCTGCTTTTGCCTTGGTCTGAGGATCTTCCAGTTTCTTGGCAAAAGACTCGTATGTCAGGTTATTCTTTTCAGTTATTACCTGGTTCGATGTTGCAATACTAGCATTAACCGTCTTAAAGGCATTGAGGATCTCCGATGATACGTTGAGTGCCAGCAGGGCTGTCAGCACCAGGTACATCATGTTAATCATCTTCTGCCGTGGCTCTTTAGGTAGTGCCATGGATTTAGGTTTTTCTTTTTAATCAAATAAGTGTTTTCATCACAATTTTCAAGAGTACAGGATATGGATCACCTGATGATTAGCGTCCCTGCATAGCGCTGAGCATGTTACCATAAATGGTATTGAGGTTGCTCAGGTTGCCGGCGAGGCGGGCAATTTGCTCGTGAGCTTTCTTGGCGTCATCTACGCTGCCCTGCATGGTTTGCGAAGCCTGTACGAGATTGCCATAAAAGCTGTTCATAGCTTTCAGGTGGTTGTTGGTATCCTGCAACTCCAGTTCATAAATAGCATTCAGAGAACCTAAATTCTTGGTCAGAACCTGAACCTGTTCGTGAAACTGTTTGGTGCTGTCTGCTGCCGAGTTGAAGTGAGCCAGCGTAGTAGCAGCGCCCTGGTAAGCATTTTTTACCTGGTCGAGTGCTGCAGCAGCTTCCTTCGTTTTGGCAGAATATTCAGAAGTTGATTTGATTACTTCAGATACGTCAGCTATATTATTTACAGTAGTTCCGAGTTTCTTAAATCCTTCGCTCAGTTTGGCAAGATTGGCCGGTGTGATGTCAGCTTCCTGCAACATCTTATCCATTTTATCAACGGCTGAGTTTGAAGAACCGGATCCGGCTGCCAGTTTCGGTAATGCTTCTGCCAGTGCATGCATTTCCGATCCGGGAGGCGGTAAGAACGCATATACAACGAATATAACAGCTTCCGTAATAAGACCTGCTGTCAGAAAGAAGTCAGCAAGTGCCTGGTGAGTAATTTTTTGCCATGCGCCAAAGATCACGATAGCGGCGCCCATACAAACTATTACGTTTACCAGCCTTTCAGTAGATTTAGAAACTCCAGCCATAATTTTAATTTTAGATGGTTAGAAAACGGATTTTTCAGGGTTATGTTATGAGAATACGATGTTATTTTGATTTTTGTTGTTAAATCAAGCTCAAAGAACGGTCGGACCGTTCCATAAATTTTACTCGTAAGCAGGTTTTAACGCTTTCTTTGCACGGCCGGCAAGTCAATTACACAACGGAACCCGATGTAAGACTTAGCGGTGTCCATGTATTCGTAACTACGGGTACTGGTTTGCAGGAAGAAACCTACATCTTTCCAGCTGCCGCCACGAATCACTTTACGTTTCATGCGGGGAGATACATCTTCACTGGCATTGAAACGAATGTCGGGGTTCATATCATGTTGGAAGTTGTAAGCACCCTCGTAAAACAGGGAAGAAGTCCATTCAGCCACGTTACCTGCCATACAATACAGACCAAAATCGTTGGGCCAGTAAGCATCGGCGCGGGCAGTATAGAATGCACCGTCTTCCGGATAGTTACCGCGACCAGGTTTGAAGTTGGCCAGCAGACAGCCCTTACGGTTTCTCAGGTAATAATTACCCCAGGGGAACATTGACTGAGAACGACCACCGCGTGCGGCATACTCCCATTCTGCTTCGGTAGGCAGCCTGAAGTCAGATTCCGGAACCCTTTTCTTGGATTCGAGGAACGAATTCAGGTATTGCGTTCTCCATTCGCAGAAAGCAGTTGCCTGTTTCCAGTTAACACCTACAACAGGATAGTTACCGAAAGCCGGGTGAGCGAAATAACGCTTCGTCATCGGCTCGTTGTAAGAGTAACTGAAGTCGCGCATCCACACCAATGTGTCGGGGTAAATGGGCACATCTTTTTTGATTATGAACTTGGAACGGGGCTTTCCGGCATTTTCACGCAGGGAAGCTTCCTTGAGGTCGAAGATTTCGGAGTGGTAAATCAGTTTGGAAGGATCGATTTCCTTTTTCCCGAAAACGCGGTTTTCGGGCGACAGGATCATCTGATCAATTTTTTCAATCGTGGCCTTATCGCTCCATTTAATGGTCTGGGCCTTTTTCCAGTCAATTACAAACCTGCCGTCCACTTCCTTACCATATCCCAGCAAGGTAGCACCGATGGAGTCGCGAACCCAGTTCACAAACTGACGATACTCGTTGTTCGTGATCTCGGTGGCGTCCATCCAGAAACCATTAATGGATACCTGTTTGTTCCTTGCCGAGTATGCATAGTTTACATCCTCATCGCTGGGACCCATATGGAAGGTGCCTGGCGGTACGTAAACCATTCCGTACGGCTTTGTCAAATCGTACTTGGGAGCCGGCGCAACGCCCATCAACTGACCGTTGTTCGGCAACCCCTTGGAGGATTTCTTCAGTTTGCCGCATCCGGTGGCAATAAACATTACCACAAGGGCCATTAGCGCGGATAGGTTCTTCATTTTCATAATATTAAAGGGTATTGGGCAAAAATAAAATTTTACCGACTTCATCACAAGTTTAGAATTTATTTTTTAAAAGTGCAATACGGGACTTAGGCAAAGTATAAAACGGCTCCTGTAATCAGATTATTGTACCACCAAAAAGTTTTAAGTTTTACACAACACGCAGGAGACGGATCAGGTCAGATACCTGATTTACAGGCCTTTGACAGGCATAGTTCTTACATAGGAATAGTTGTGTATCGGCTGAATAAGGCTTGCCGGCAAGCAGGGGAAAACGCTCATTTCCACGGGTGGCTGATTGAAATACGCGAAGGGGTATAAACGTGCGTAAAAATTCGATTCGTACTTTTCCGAGCTCCTCTCCTATAATGGCAATCTCCGGAACAGACCAGGTCAACCCCATTATCAGCATGGCCCACATCCCAAAAGAACCCGGATACCTGGTGACCACCCGCATCAATGAAGCGCACATCTTCATGGCCCGCTCCCGCCAGTCTCCATTATTATACACCACGCCCAGGTAATACAGGTTGAAGGCCATCACGGCATTGCCGGAAGGGACCGCTCCATCATATACTTCTTTTTTTCTGACTATTACGTCCGCCTGGTCCTCGTGGGTAAAGTAAAAGAACCCCGTCTCTGCTTCGCTGAAATGTTCTATTACCCATTCTGTAAGCACCCTGGCCTCTTCCAGGTATTGCTGATCACCGGTAATTTCCTGTAAATGGATCAATCCCTGAATTAAATACGCACAATCGTCCAAAAAGGCTGGGTGTTTTCCCAACTCTTTATAAACATGAAAAAATTTTCCAGATGTTGTCCGGAGTTTCTGGCGTATAAAATCCAGGTTCCGGATGGCCATGTCTGCATATTCCTGCTTCCCCAGCGCCCCAAAAGCTTTGCAGCAGGCCGTTATCATGAGGGCATTCCATCCCAGAATGATCTTGTCGTCCAGTAGGGGCCGCGGACGCCGGTTTCGATACTGCAATAACTTTGCCCGGTTTTCCGCCAGTCTTGATCGGAGGGCGGCCACCGGTATATTTTTCCGCGCGCTGAATGCCTCCACATCTTCGCGTACGTTCAGGATGTTCTTGTGCCCCCAGTTGCCAGCTTCCGTAATATCATAGTATTCACAAAAAAGCTGCGCCTCTTCACCCAGCACTGCTTCCACTTCGGCCTTGCTCCATACATAAAACTTTCCTTCCTCCCCTTCGCTGTCAGCATCCAGGGCAGCATAAAAACCGCCCTCCGGCGAAGTCATCTCCGTGGCAACAAAATGCAGGGTTTCTTCAATGGCCTGCCGGTACAGCTCGCGCCCGGTAAGCTGGAAGGCTTCTGACAATACCGTTACCAGCAGGGCATTATCGTATAGCATTTTTTCAAAATGCGGCACCAGCC